>ENA-ORBV01005248-ORBV01005248.1-microbial-mat-metagenome-genome-assembly--contig:-NODE-5248-length-24001-cov-13.571351_pt1 | contig 24001 bp, 29 predicted proteins | sample MGYA00237777_ERZ505514 | MGnify/ENA primary metagenome ERZ505514 (study PRJEB26160, sample SAMN06269048) | microbial mat metagenome | isolation source: Oligotrophic lake microbial mat | place... | reverse complement strand
CTCCATCCACTCTGACAGTTGTTCCTGTTGAGCGATATCTGGATATATGCGGTAGCGGTAATTCATCGTTAGCATAGGGATATTATGGCACGGTTTAGTCATGCTAAGCTATACAGTAAATGTATATTGAATAGGCATCGAGCCTACTCAATATACGCTCTTGAGTCTATGTATCCCGCCGCCAAGTGAAGCAATATGGCGGGGGGCTTATAGCTCCCCGAACCCCTCATTAGATAAATTAGAACGTAGGCAAATCAACCAAAAACTCAAGTTCTGGGCTGCGAAGTTAAAATCAGTTAAAACTGACTCTAAGAAATCCTCAAATCAACCTGTTTCAACGAGTTTAAGTTTTTAGCCCGTAATTTATTGCAGGGCAAATTTGAAATTTTCAAGCTTTATGCTATCTCCATCTTGTATTCATCTAGCACTCATTTTTCTAACTTTTAATAGACATAGTCTTGAATTGTTCAAGATAATTCTTAACAGGAAAAACCCATGAAAATCAAGTATCTTGCCACATTTGCCGCATTTGCCGCTATTTCGTTGTTAAACATTGGCGTTGTAACTGCGCGTTCAAGCTCTTCTGCAACCACTCCTGACACAACCAAAGTTACTGCCTGTGCTGGTAAATCCAATCCTTGCGCTGGTAAATCCAATCCCTGTGCTGGTAAATCTGCTGCCTCAGTTGGTGGACCTCTTGCCAAAAAGCTGCAAGGAAAGCCCGTAGTTGTCGATATTTATGCTAGTTGGTGTCCTGCTTGCAAAAACATTGCGCCCACACTTTCGCAATTAAAACAGCAATATGCAGGTAAGGTGCATTTTGTGGTTTTAGATGTGTCTGACAAAGCTTCTACAGCTAAGTCTGAGGCGATCGCCCGTGAGCTTGGACTGAGTGATTTCTTTGCTGCCAACAAAACTCAAACAGGTGCACTCACGATTGTCGATCCAGCTACAGGCAAAATCTTGGCACAGTATCGCAATAATCCTGACAAAGCCGCTTACAGCAAAGTATTGAATGCTGCTCTAGCTAAAAAGTAGATGCACAGGCTGGGCATTTACAGCTACTGCTCAGCCAAAATTTCAACATAAATTCTTAACAAGAAAAATCCCGTGAAAATCAAGTATCTAGCCACATTTGCCGCAATTTCGTTGTTAACCATTGGCGTTGCAACTGCTTGTTCAAGCCCTTCCGCAACCACTCCTGGCACGATCGAAGTTGCTGAAGTCAAGCCTAATCCATGTGCTGCCAAAGCAAATCCTTGTGCTGCTAAAGCTGCTGCCTCAGTCGGTGGACCACTTGCTCAGAAGTTACAGGGTAAGCCAGTTGTTGTCGATGTCTATGCTAGCTGGTGTCCCGCTTGCAAAAATATTGCACCGACCCTCTCACAACTCAAGGAAGAGTATGCAGGGAAAGTGGAATTTGTAGTACTGGATGTATCGGACAAATCCACCACATCTGCCGCCGAAGCCACAGCACAAGAGCTGGGACTGAGCAAGTTTCTATCGGAAAACAAAACCCAAACAGGTTCACTCACGATTGTCGATCCAGCTACAGGCAAAATCTTGGCACAGTTTCGCAACAATCCTGACAAAGCCGCTTACAGCAAAGTATTGAATGCTGCTCTCACCAAATAACCTTGGTAAAAGCTGGCGATTTATCCCAGACAAATCGCCAGCTTCTAATTACGAAACCTATCGTAGGATCATTTCATGAATCACATTCAGAAACCAGACCAAGAGACTGAACCTATTGTTCATACCACTAGGCGCAAAAAGAATAATTCCAAAATCCCCAAAAAGTGGTTAGTGTTTGGAGGATTCGCACTGCTAGGTTTATCGATCGTACTGTTAACTAATGGACCAGTATCACAAGCGCTAGAACGTCTCATTTCGGTAGTGGAAAATCGCTATCAGGAATGGTTCTCGCAACAGGATACAGCTAATCCGTTAGTGCTAATGTCCCTTGCATTTATCGGCGGTTTAGTCTCTAGTGTCTCTCCTTGCATTTTAGCAATGCTTCCACTCAATCTCAGCTACATCGGTACACGTAACATTACCTCACGACTAGATGCCTTCATCAAGGCTGGGTTATTTGTGTTAGGCAATGTGATCATCTTGAGTCTATTTGGATTAGCTTCCTCCTTTGCAGGTGCGGTGATGGTGGAATATCGCGGTCACATCAATGTTGTGGTGGGAGCAATTATTCTCGTGATGGGATTAGGCTTATTGGGATTGATCAAAATCCCCTTACCCGAAATTAATGTTGATGGCTCCAATTTTGGTCCCTTTGGCGTGGGCTTAACCTACGCATTGGTCAGTTCTCCTTGTGCAAGTCCTGTATTGTTTGCAGTTCTTGCAGCAGCCGCCGCGAGTGGTTCTCAGCCTCTTGCAGTGATGACGATGGCAAGCTACGCCTTAGGCTACACGATCATTATATTTCTAGCGAGTTTATTGACTGGATTTGCCAAACAAGCGAATCTATTGCTGAAATACTCCGATGGAATTACTAAGTTTGGAAGTGTGGCGCTGATTTTGGCAGGGATTTACTATCTAGTTACAGGGGTAAGGTGGTTTTTTGGATGAATTCGGATAGATATTTTCCTAAACTAAATTAATTGTTAGTGGATTAGAACTATGGTAGAACAGCTTGTAATTATTGGCTCGGGTCCCGCAGGCTATACGGCGGCAATCTATGCAGCTCGTGCTCAACTGCAACCAATTCTCTTTGAAGGTTTTGAGGCTGGAGGATTGCCAGGCGGTCAATTGATGACGACAACGGAAGTTGAAAATTTTCCAGGATTCTCTGAAGGAATTCAAGGGCCAAAGTTGATGAAGGAAATGCGTCAACAAGCAATCCGTTGGGGAGCGAAGTTAATTACTGATGATGTGATTACTGTGGATTTTAGCCAACGTCCTTTTACGATCGCAACTTCAGATCTTGAAGTGAAATCCCATGCGGTGATCGTTTGTACAGGAGCAACGGCAAAGCGGTTGCATATCGCAGGTGAAGAAGAATTCTGGAATAATGGTATTTCTGCCTGTGCAGTTTGTGACGGTACAAATCCATTATTTCAAAATGTGGAAATTGCGGTGGTTGGTGGAGGTGACTCGGCTGCTGAAGAAGCACTGTATATGACAAAATATGCGAGTAAGGTACATTTGCTAGTGCGTAGCGATCGCCTACGAGCTTCTAAAGTCATGCAAGAACGGATTTTAAATCACGATAAAATTCAGGTGCATTGGCGAGTATTGCCGATTAGCGCTCATGGCAGTGATATTCTACAAAGCATTCAACTTCAAGATCAAAAAGATAGTTCGATTATGGAATTAAAAGTTAGCGGTTTGTTTTATGCGATCGGGCATACGCCGAATACGCAGCTTTTTGCAGGGCAGTTGGATTTGGATGAGAAGGGTTACATCAAGACCTATGGCAAAACTACAGCGACAAATATTGCTGGGGTTTGGGCAGCAGGAGATGTCCAAGATCATATTTATCGTCAGGCGATCACTGCCGCAGGTACTGGCTGTATGGCGGCTCTAGAAGCAGAGCGTTGGTTAGTTGAGAAGTAGACTTTGCTTCGCAAAGTTTACTTATTCAAAGTCTATAAAGTAAATTTAAAAAGGTAAATTACAATGTCAGAGCAAAATTTTTCCCAAGGTCGAGCGGCTCTTGAGAAGTTGCAGAGTGAATCAGATAAGTTAATTCTCCTTGAGGTTAGCGCCCCCCATTGCAGTTCCTGCGACACTCTCAGACCTGTGTTGCATCAACTTGCCACAGAACAAAATGGTAACTTTCATCTTGTGGAAGTTGATATGACTGAGGAGCCAGATTTGGCGATCGCATTAGGGATTCGCAGTGTGCCAACTGTAGTTTTGTTTAAAGGCGATCGCCAACTTGAGAAAATTGTGGGACTGAAGCCTAAAAAATTCTATGCAGAAACAATTCAAAAATCTCTATGAATTCAACTATGAGGCGGGGCGATCGCTCTTACGATTAAGAGCATTACATTCATTGAGTCAGAATAGAAATTGAGTAGATAAGACCATTATTCTGATTGAGCAACTCCATTGAGAATTATCCGAGACATGAGATGACTTGTACGCTAAATTCTCTAATGACTCTAGATAAGTAAATATGAATACTAAAATCCTGCCCATATTTCGCTCGTTCAAATCTCGACTGTCACGCAAGATCGCTTTTGGAGTGTTTACCAGCCTTGTTATTATTGAAGCAGTGCTCTTAGTACCTTCAATCCAAAAAAGAGAAATGGAAATTCTGGAACGGTCGAGAGCGATTACCCAAGGAAAAATAGAATGGATTGCTAACAATTTTCGTCAAGCATCTGGGATAGAACTTTTAGCTCAAGTTCAGCAACTCCAAAGTGATATCATGCTCAAACAAATTGTGGGAGGAGTTGTCTATGAAGTTGATGGCAAAGAAGTAGGGAAGTTCGGAGAATCTCCGACTCTGAACTATGCCGATATCAAAAGTCGCGGATTTACTGGTTTAAATAGCCGTAATGACGATCGCTACGATGCGGCTTGGTTTGTCCCCACAGCCCAAAACACATATTTAATCGTCGTTAGGCATAATGTTGACAGCCTTAATCTAGAGCTAGTAGTGTATGTATGGGGGATAATTGGCTTAGTTGTGATTATAGCTACCTTTTTAACTCTCACGACCATGTTGATTGTTGGGAAAAATGTGATCACTCCTATTTTGAGATTGCGGGAAGATCTCAATGCGGCAGCCAATGCCGTCTCTCAAGATGCGTCTAACCATGATTTTTACGCTCTTTCAGAGCGCCGTCAAGATGAACTAGGCGATGTGATGGCTAGCTTTAATAAGATGTTTGAGCAAATTCGTCAAGAAATGCGCGATCGCAAAGCTGCTGAGGCTAGTTTAAAAGTCGAGCAAGAAAAGTCCGAACAGCTACTACTCAACATTTTACCTGAAGCAATTGTGGCGCAGTTAAAGGAATCCTCAGATGCGATCGCCGATCGATTTGATGAAGTTACGATTCTATTTGCGGATATAGTTGGATTTACGGAACTATCAGCAAAGATTTCACCAACGGAATTAGTAATTTTTCTCAATGAGATTTTTAGTAAGTTCGATCTTCTCGCCCAAAAACATGGTTTGGAGAAGATTAAAACCATTGGTGATGCCTATATGGTAGTGGGTGGGCTTCCCACTCCTCGCGCCGATCATGCTGAAGCAGTGGCAAATATGGCTTTGGAAATGAATGAGGTAATTAAGCAATTCAAAATTGATGGATATAGAGAGTTACAACTGCGGGTTGGAATTAATACTGGGGTCGTTGTTGCTGGTGTAATCGGATTACGGAAGTTTATCTACGACCTGTGGGGAGATGCGGTTAATCTTGCTAGTAGAATGGAATCGCATAGTATTCCAGGGGAAATTCAAGTTTCTGAAGATACCTACCTAAGGATCGCGGATAAGTATATTTTTGAAGATCGCGGTTTGATTAATGTCAAGGGAAAAGGCGAAATGAGAACTTATTTTCTTCGATCGCATTTCACTACAATGAATATTAACGATTCAATAAACTTGGGTCGATCGACTAATTACAAGCTTGAGAAGATGATTGTTGAGTCGATCGCAAAAGTTAAGAATTGAGAAGCGATCTTGCATAACAAATCATTAGAGCGGACTGAATTGTGATACTTTAGTCGAGAGCGGAAGTTAATTTCTACTGCTCAACTTTATCGTTAGCATTCAAATAAAAAAGTTAGTGCTAGATAATCCTAACGCTTCACTCATTCTAAGGTCAGGTTAAACTGTGAAAAAGAAAGAAATACCCAAAGGAATAGAACATCTATCACTTATTTCTTCGGCTGGCAATCTAGCTCAGAAGAAATCTAAAACTCATTCTGAGGAACACTCCGTTGCTTTGATGATTATCGGAACGTCCTTGTCAGCTTTATATCAAGCGACAACGTGTCATCGGCAGTGCTTTAATAACGGTCATGTTCTTGAAGCTTTAGCAGGTCGAACATACAATTTAGGTTGTGCTGCATATCTGTTGATTAATCAAGGGCTTTGTGATGAAGCGCTTAATTTAATTAGAAGTATTGGAGAGATTTCTAACCTAATCCAACTGTCATCTCACAATAAGGAGGCTTTGCGGAAATGGTTGGATTCCGACGAAAGAACAAGGAAGAAAGAGTTTAGCCCTCTGCAAGTGCGTCTGTTAATTGAAAGAACAGGCAATACACCATTTGTTGTTGATAAAGAATGGTATTCAAAATTCTGTGAAGAATATACGCATATTACTCCCAATACAAAACCAAATTTACATAACGATGTAGATTTAGGAATTGTTGGAGGAGTGTTCCAAAAGAAAGGATTTGAATATTCGCTAGATCAATTAGTAACACTGCTTTGTATAACGGGAATGATGATCTGCGCCTACTTTAATTTTGATGATTTGTTGGCTGAGATGGAAAGTTACATTAGTGATTCTAAAACTTAAAAATGAATGCTAACAACGCCTATGCACACCGACCGCCGAGCCTTGATCGGTTATGATGCAAAACTGCGGGTGATTGACAGCGTTATGCCGAGCCGATTCGCCCGTTGAGTCTGTTTTTTTTATTCGAGATTAGTCAAACAAAAATAGTTGAATTTGGTATTGAGTTCGGGTAGGCTATTGGCGATCGCCTTCTAAAACACGTCAAATCATTTGAGAATATTTGTTGTTGGGTGAGATTGCGATCACCCTCTGCAAACTTGAGAAGATGATTGTTGAGTCGATCGCAAAGGTTAAGTGCGATCGCTGATCTTGTAGGGTGCGTTAATGAAATTTAACACACTCTTTTCATGCTAATTAGCTGATAAAAATTCGTTCTGACTCTAGATTGGACTCAAAAACGTTATTACCTTTATAATCTAAACGTATTTGTTTTTAGAGGATATAACTATGACAAGTCAGGAGATTTTAAGCGAGTTTTTATCTCTCCCTGCTGACGCGCAAAGCCAAGTAGTTAGCCTGATAGCCTTTTTGAAGCAGAAGTATACGTATGCTGAATCGCTTTCTCCTTTATTGAAAGTTGATTTAGTGAATGATCCTTTTGTTGGAATGTGGCGTGATCGTCAAGATTTAGGTAGCACTACTTGGGTGCGAAATTTACGAGAGAGCGAGTGGTCAAAATCGCATGACTAGTTCAACTATCGTAGATACCGACATAATCATTGATGTTGGTCGTGGTATTCCTGAAGCCGCTAATTGTCTGCAAGGGCTAAAATCAAGTTCCAGATTGGCAATTAGTGTAGTTACACAAATGGAACTGATTGTTGGCTGCACTAACAAGTTAGAGTTGCGGACGCTGGAAAAGTTCCTTCAACAGTTTGACGTAATTAGAATTGACCAGCCTATTTCAGATAAAGCGGTTGACTTGCTACGCTTGTATCGACTAAGTCATGGCTTGCTCATTGCCGATGGCTTGATTGCAGCTACAGCAATAACATATGAATCACCTTTCGTAACCAAAAACCAACGAGATTATCGGTTTATTCAGAATCTAAATCTATTACCCTATCCGTAGCGGAAGGACTAACACTGCGTTGGAGCCGACCATTCAAAAGTGATATCTGTAAAAGCCAAAGATTGTCTGCGGCGGCTCAACTAGACCGTTATGCCGAATCGCTAAGTCCGTTTAGGTTGTCTGATTTCATCCGAGATTGGACAATCAAAAATAGTTGGCTGCGTTGTTGAGTTTCGAGAGATTGTCGGCAATCGCTCTAACAAATCATTTGAGAATATTTGTTGTTGAGAGAAATGGCGATCGCCCCTTACAAACTTGAGAAGATGATTGTTGATGCGATCGCACTCTAAAAACATCAAATCATTTAAGAATATTTGTTGTTGGGTGAGATTGCGATCGGCTCATTGTAGCGATCAATATCAACGCTTATTAAAAACGAGTAATTTCGACCGTACTTTGCGATTGCTGAAAACAGACATCAAATTCTCGAAAGAAGTTTGTTTGCCCAAGAATTAAAGGAACCTGAGATGCTTGAGTCCAAGCAAATGCTAGGCGAACTGGTTCCAGATTCCTAATTTTAACATACACAAATAAACCCCTTGCTTCAACCTTTGCGAGATTTCCAGCCAATGGCAATCGGACAGTTTGCTCTTCCCAAATTGCACCCAATTGTAGCCCGATGTCATAAGGTAATAGATTGACCGTAGACCCAGTATCTAGCAGTGCATTCGCAGAAACAGAAGAGTCTGCATAACTCAGAATGATAGGAATTGTAGGTAATGCTTCATCGTCAGAAAAGGGAAATTCGACTCTACTAGGCAAGAGTAGATGCCTCTCGATCATCCTGAATCATCTGCATCAGGATATTTGCAGCTTCCGTTGCATCGTAAGGCGACCAAACTGGATACTCAGACGCAGAAAAGATGACTTGTATTTCAGCGTCTGGGATTTGTGCGGCTAGGAGTTTGAAGAGTGATAATTTGTCTAACTGGTTCAGATTAACGACCAAAGGAATTAGCTCAACGAGAGACATTGTTCAAACTCCTAGACATACGAAAGTACATTTATTATAGGCGAGAGTAGTGAGATACGAGAGATAATTGGCGATCGCCTTCTAAAACAGATCAAATCATTTGAGAATATTTGTTGTTGAGTGAGATATCGATCGACTAATCACAAGCTTGAGAAGATGATTGTTGAGTCGATCGACAGCTTGAAAAAATTGTGGGACTGAAGCCTAAGAAATTCTATGCAGAAACAATTCAAAAATCTCTATGAATTCAACTTGTCCCCGTAATGGCAGTAAAGGTAAATTAGTCCCATTACAGACACTCAAAAGCTTGCTGATTCACGAAGCCCTAGAACAAATTCATCCTGAGTTCATTTATTGCTTTTGTGAGAGCGTTGATTGTTCAGTTGTCTATTTCTCAGAACAGCAGCAAGTTTTTACCACTTTGCAAAGAAATTCTCAATTAAATGTCATGATTATTCTTACTATGCAAAATCTTAGCCTTCAAGACAAGTCTAGTAACTTAACCCTAATAGAGTAAACAATGGAACTAACAGATTTTTTAAGAATAGCCCATCCAGCGATCGCCGTCACCGTAGTATTTCCAATTATTGGCATGGTGCTAAATATGGCTTGGCAAACTCGACAACGCCGGCTTAAATCTCAAGACGGAAGTACGTCCAAAATTCCACCATCGGTAGGGCTGGAACATGTCAAGTTGGGGAAAGTACTATCTGGAGCCGTAGTTAGCATTAGTTTATTGGGAATGCTGCACCCTACGGTTAAATATATTCTAAAGAATGATTTAGTTAATAAAGACTTTACTCAGGTTTTAATTCTTGCCCTTTTATTTATTGCCACAATCGCCTCTCTAGTATTTCTATATATTGCCCGTGAGCGACTATGGCTGGGTATATTTGCCACCTTAACTGGCATGGGGGTAGTCTTAATTGGCTTCCAAGATAATGTATTTAAGCGTGAGGGATTTGGTGCCATCTTTCGCCGTGATAACGAGTGGATGGTTTCCCATTTTTACTTTGGCATGATCGCCACTATGCTCATGATTTTTTCCCTAGCAATTATCCAAGATATTTATCAAGATCGGCAAAATCGTTGGCGCACAGTCCATGTCATTCTCAACTCTATCGCCACTTTATTTTTCATTGGACAAGGCATGACGGGAGCTAGAGATTTACTGGAAATTCCTTTGAGTTGGCAGGAACCCTTCGTTTATAGCTGTAATTTTGATAAAAAGGTCTGCAAAGCTAGCTTAGAAAATCCTGTTTTTGTGGGGAGTCAAATTGGAACGAAACCTAGAATCCCTAAAACTTAAATCTCTAGAACTTAATTTGGAGTGTTAGACTTATGAATTCAACAAAAATGCATCGCAAGCCTTGCTCCATGCTGCTTTTGCTCTAGTGAATCGTTTGCCATCCGTCGAATAACCCGTACAAAATCACGATCTGCACTGAAAGCTAAAATCGGCAACAGGATTGGCGCTAGAAAGCGTGGCTTGGGAGCAAGTTCCCACCAAATCATCACCTCAGATCCTGTACCCACAGACATAACCTTCCAGCCTCCGAGCATTGTACTGGCTGGGAAGGGAAAGTCTGGTGCCTCGGCAGCAAAGCGCATCGTAAACGAATGACCTGGCTCGAATTCAATACATTCTTCAGCCCAACATCTGTCAGATTTGTCAGTACAGCGTCGTACAGCACCAACCCCAGGCAACTTACTATCGAGAATCTCTGATCTAACCAGCGACGGCATATAGTTCTGAATATCACCCATACGCTCGATCGCATCCCACATAGCTGCGGCAGGTGCCTCGGTACGCACAATCAGACAGTGTCGATACAGTGCCTGATTTTTTGCTCGGTGGGCGCGATCAATCCCCCAGATCTGCCAGCAGCCAAAGACTAAAACTACCCCAGCAACTATGAGCACCATCTCTACTCCAGTCAGGGAAAGCAGATTAGAGAATAGCAGCAGCCCTACTAAAGAAGTAATCACCCAGAGAAAATCGCCAACACTGGCATAGAGAGCACGCCAAGTCACCAACCGCGATCGCGTGGACTGATGGATCAGATCGACCGCAAAGAGCAACAACCCAAAGCCCAGCAATCGCAAAAGCAAGGGTGCTTGTACGCCAAGGAGAATCCCAGTAAAAACAGGCTTGGCAAGCATCAGCAGCCCACAGGTAGCAGAAAAAACAGCATTCGCAAGTAACGCGATTCGCAAAGGGCGGGTATTATTCATGGCAAACTCTAACTATTTTTTTGTAAACTAAGTTGACATGAGTAATATTAAAGGCGAACACTTCCCTATGTCAACCAAGTTTACAATGCGAGGAATTCCAATGGCCGATAGCCAGTCCTTGAAACTGCTATTTGCCGCTACCGACCTCCACGACCAATTCACTGAGTTTATAGCTGAACATCTTCGCCTGAAAGGTTTTGATGACATCTCGCCTTCTATGCTTCATTTCTTTAGCGCCCTCGATTGCGGTATTAACTATGGAGCCGAGATCGCTCGCCGTTTGAAGGTGTCTCGACAAATGGTAGCTAAAACAGTCAAGGAGCTTTGTCGAGCAGGTTATCTGGAACAGACAGAAGGATTTGGCAAACAGAAGCAGATTCTGTTTACCGAAAAAGGAGAGCATCTCATGTCTGCGGCGAGATTGGCACTAGCCAACCTCGATCGGGTATTTATCGAGCACTTCAGCGAAGCGGTGGTAGAAGAAATAACTGCTCGACTACAGACGTTGAGGGAAGTATTAATTGCAGTCACCCCTAGAACAAATTAACCAGCCCACTGCTCCACCTTGGTCAGTCGGGGTTGAAAGTCTTGCTCATAAACAAGTGACGATCGAACTTCCCACACTTCTCGTTCTAGGGGTGAATCATTCGATCGACGCAGACTTTCAATACAGCTAATTCGAGAGGAAGCCCCCGTAAATACCAGCGATAACAACTCGCTCGATCTCGATCGGAAAATTCCTCATTCAAACGATCTCGCCTGCACCTTTCAAACCAAAGCCTAATAATTTTGTCGCGATTGTAATAAGGGACGAGCTTTTCAAGTTCGCGCAATGACAGTTTTGAGAAGAAATCGCTACCTTTTGGAACTTTAAGGGCTGCCCATTTCCCGAATGGGGCATTAACTCCTTCGCGTGCGAGTTCCGAAATCTTGGGCGCACCAAACCCGCCCAAAACCATAGCTCCTTCGATCGGTCGATCGATCCCTCCTAGAACGACATCGGTATCTCGTGGTTGCATCTTCACCAAATCAGTTGGATTTCTTCTACACACAACATTTAAGCGGTTGCCTCATGGTGATCACTTTTTTCGATCTTACGCACTCTAAAAAATCCACATCTCTACTGAAAAGGGGACTGCACATTTCCACTAAAAGCGTACTGTCAGATTACCCCTATTTAAACTTATTGAATTAGAAAACTCATGACCCCCCAAAAACTTTTACTAGCCTCATTAGCATGTCTAATATTTGGTGCGATACCTCAGTCTTCCGCCCCTGCGTTCGCCCAAAATTCTGATTGTTCAATCACACTTTCTAGCGGTCGCAAAATCGATCTTACTAGTCTATGCGGTGCTGCCCCTGCGAGTTTTACTGTGCTACAGCCTTCGATCGCAACTGCGAGCAAAGGTGAAGTAACGCTCGGACAATGGCAGTTTAGGATAGGCGATAGCGGCGCATTTAATCAGCTAGTTGGGACTGCGATCAATACTGGCAATGTGCCTGTAACCAATGTGCAGATTTACTATCAGATATATGACGGTGCGGGTAATATGGTCGATAAGGGTTCTGTTCGATCGGAGCCTAGCTCTCTTGGTGTTGGTGTGACGACAGGGTTTAAGGCATTGACTACAAACAAGCTAGGCAAGCGAGCAACTATTTCCGAGGTTCGATGGAATTTGTGAATAAATCAGCTTTAGGGTAAAGCCTATTAAGTACTGCCTCCACTCCCATCCTTAGGCTATCCTACGTTTTGTATTAAAAAATCTAATAAATACTAGCTAGAACTATGACCCTGCAAGACTTGTATCCTCGTTAAATTTTTTGTCCGAATCATTGATATGTTTTCAGTCAAATTAGCTGAAGAAACCATTCTAAACTTAGTCCAACCATTTGACCCGATTTACGATCGAGAATCGATAAATCTGGTGGATGCGGTGGGAAGAATCCTGTCGATCGATCTTGTCAGTAAGCTGGACTTCCCCCATTTTACGAACTCAGCAATGGATGGTTATGCTTTCCACTATGCTGATTTAGAGCAATTTCCAGCGTTGGAGATCGCCTCTGTTGACATTCCCGCAGGCGCAAGCAGCCCGATTCCCCTAGCCATAGGACAGTGTGCCCGCATTTTAACGGGTGGGATATTGCCCGATCGAGCCGATACAGTGGTAATGCAAGAAGATATTACCAAGATCGATCGAGATCACCTCAAATTAGAAGTTGTCCCAGCAATCGGTGAAAATGTCCGTCCTAAGGGCGCATTTTATCGAGCGGGTTCTCTCTTATTGCCAGCAGGGACAAAGATCGATCCCACGTCGATCGGAGCTTTAGCGGCGGCACATTACCAGCAAATCGAAGTTTATCGCCGACCCAGAGTGGCAATTCTCTCGACAGGAAATGAATTGGTAGATCTTGATAGTCAAGCAGAACTGAAACTAGGGCAGATTATTGATTCTAACCAGTATTCGATCGCGTCGTTAGTTCGACAAACAGGAGCAATCGCCATCCCAATGGGAATCGTGCCAGATCGAAAATCCGAACTCGCTCAAGCGATTAAAGATTCGATCGACACGGCTGACATCGTGATTTCTTCGGGAGGAGTATCGGTAGGAGATTATGACTATGTGGAAACTTTACTTGCCGAAATGGGAGCGGAAATCCATATCCGTTCAGTTGCAATCAAGCCTGGTAAACCTCTAACAGTGGCAACTTGGCAGCAAGATTTACCCGCGCCTAAGCTCTACTTTGGTGTGCCTGGGAATCCTGTCTCGGCGATGGTGAGTTTCTGGCGGTTTATTGCAGGTTCGATCGCTAAACTGAGTGGTGCAAATCAGAGTCACTGGTATCCCAAATTTATCACAGCGACTACGACACAAGACTTACACGCTCAAGGTAAACGCGAAACATATCTATGGGGATATCTGCGCTGGCAGTCGGGACAGTACACATTTCAACCTGTAGACAACTATAGTTCGGGCAATTTAATTAGCTTGGTTGGCACGAATGCTTTAGCGGTGCTGCGGGTGAATCAAACCTATGTTCCTGCGGGTGAGTCAGTTCTGATATTACATCTGTGAGCAGTTTCTTCTTTGATTGGGCTAATAGCTATACACCATTGGTTGGGTCGTAATAGTTTTTGCGAATCAAGAGGCAGTTGCGTCCATCGGGAGTTCGATCGTAGCTGAGATAGTCGGCAATCGCATCAGTGATCATCAATCCGCGTCCACCAGTGGGAATATTTTCAATCTCAACGACTTCGTTTTTTTGCTTGGAGATAGTTTCCAGTTTTCCCAACAGATCGAAAGGCTCACCATAATCCCAGATTCGCATCTCTAGGGTGTGAGGAAAAAGTGTAACCTCAATCTCAACTGGCGTATCTTCGGGCAGAAGCTCGTGAGCATGACAGATCACATTTGTGAATCCTTCCGTGAGCGCCAGATTACATTGCAACCAGATTTTAGGTGGGATTTCAGGTGGGATTTCAGTAAATTGCTGAAACCATTCCTGCACTTCTGCCAGCGCATAGATATCTGTTCTGACCGTGAGAGAGTATTTCTGCGGTACTGGCATATTCCCCATCCGTCTTGCTCCCTTTTTTTTCGCTCAGTTAATTTGAGTTATTGTCGATTGTACCAACGCATTAACACTCCAGCTAGTTTATCTGAGTCATGCTTAATGCTGCCATTACTATTTTCTATCATCACATTAGCCAGCAAAATTGGACAATTGAGTTCCACCAGTCCTTCCCTATCTAAGTCTGTGTACTGGGAACCATTAGCTTGATAGTGCTGGAGCGATCGATCTGAAGGTGGTTGTTTTTGCACGAGCACGAGATCGAATAAGCGGATTCCCATGATTCGATCGATTGCCCTAACATGATCGGCAACGCTATAGCCATCGGTTTCACCTGGTTGGTTCATGATGTTACAGACATAAATGCAGGGGACTTGGCGCTTGGAGATCGCCTCGCGGATCTCTGGGACTAGTAAGTTGGGAATAATACTGGTGTAGAGGCTTCCAGGCCCAATGATGATACAGTCAGCGTCGTTAAGATCGGTAACAGCTTGGGGCAAGGCTTTAGGATTGGGCGGATGACAACCGATTTCGACGATCTCGCCTCTAGCTTCAGGAATATTCGATTCACCTTCGATATAGCGACCATCTGCCAGTTTTGCCCATAGCACCACATCTTCTAAGGTGGCAGGTAAAACTCGACCTCGCACTGCCAAGACTTTAGAACTGGCGGTCACAGCTTTTTCTAGATCGCCCGTGATCTCACTCATCGCAGTCAGAAACAGGTTACCGAAACTATGTCCCTCTAAGCCTTCGCCAGTTGTGAAGCGATATTGAAATAATTCAGTCACCAATTTTTCTTCATCTGCCAAAGCCGCGAGACAGTTACGAATATCTCCTGGTGGCAAAACGCCATGTTCACGCCGCAATCGCCCCGAAGAGCCGCCATCGTCTGCCACCGTCACGATCGCCGTAATATTGGCACTGTAATTTTTTAAGCCCCGCAGTAAATTTGACAGCCCAGTACCGCCACCAATCGCCACTAATTTGGGCCCACGATTGAGTTTGCGGTGATTGATCAGAAGATCGACTAAATCTCGATCGCCATCGGGCATCAACACCTGTGTAATCGAACCCAGAACGCGCTTTTGCCCCAACCACAGCAGCGCCAGTCCGCCCAAAATCGCCAATGGTCCACTGAGATGACGGGGAAACAAGCCGACAAAAAAGTCGAGCAACGAGTTAAGAAATCTCGTAACTAATAAAACAGGTGTGAGTCGAGCTGAGATTGATAATCCCAAAACAATCAAGACAATCCCAAAAATGCTGAGAAACAACCATCGTTTGACAAACAACCCTGGCATTAGCCATTTCAGCCAGCCAATTTCGATCGGTCTGCGTCGATTTGAGCGCGGTTTCATGGCAACAGGTTAAGGATTGGGCTTACGAGTCTGGATTACAGCAGCCACTATTGATAATGCTACCACTGGGGCTGTAACTGCCGCCAAAATACGATCGCCCAGCGAGACTGGTTGCCAATTTTGCTCGATCGAAGCTTGTTCCTCGGCCTCTGTCCAGCCGCCTTCTGGCCCAGTAGCGATCGAAATCTCACCGCCTAGATCCTGCTGCTGTAAACAGGTTAGCAAGTGTGGGGCAGTGTGGGTAACACAGATGAATTTGTACTGTGATCGGTGTTGGATCGCTGCTTGAAAAACTTGTGGCGGGGTAATTTCAGGCACAAACTGGCGCAAAGACTGCTCAGAGGCTTCTTGGGCAATGCGCTGCCAGCGTTCGAGTTTCTGCTTACCCAGTTCTGTCCCAGCTCGAATTACGGTTCGATCGCTCCAGAGTGGCACAATCCGATTTGCGCCCAACTGCGTCACTTGGCGAATAATATCCTCCATTCCAGTACCTTTGGGCATCGCGATCGAAATCGACACGCCAATTGCTAACTCTGTACTAGCAGAAATTTCCGACAACACGATCGCTTTGGTTAAATCTGGCTGTAATTGCGCTAGCCACCAGTGCCCGATGCCATCAAGCGCGATAAACTGCTCTCCCTGCCCCAACCGCAACACCCGACAAAGATAATGCTGCTGCTCAGGTGTGAGTTCGATCGACTGAGATTGGATCTGATACGGTTGCAGGACTAGTCTTTGGAGCGATCTTGGTAATGGCATTTTGGCGTTTGCGAGTTAAAAATAAAAAACTTGTTAACTAATAAAGACTATCTGCTAAAATACACATCTGACAATTTGGAGAGGTGGCTGAGTGGTCGAAAGCGACAGATTGCTAATCTGTTGTACGGCAGGTAACTCCGTACCGAGGGTTCGAATCCCTCCCTCTCCGTTTTAATTAATTACTTCTGGCTAATTACTTTTTTTTGCATCAACAAATTAAGATTTAAGCCAAACCCAAATTTATACCTCAATCCAAGTTAGAATGCTCACTGAGATCTAGACTGAAAGCAATGACCACCAAGCAAGCTAACGAACAATCAAACGAGCAAGTTAACGAAATTGATATTGACAAGCTCACTCCTGCCGATGTGGCTAAATTAGCAGATCGATTGGAAAAAGATGAATATAGCAATGCTTTTGAAAGCTTGCAAGATTGGCACGTCCTCCGTACCCTCGCATTTAATCGGGCGGAATTGATCGAGCCATACTATCACCTACTCGATATGGAAGCGTTTGACGAATGCTGAGCTAGAATGTTTGCCTTTGGGCATAGGGCAAAACAATGAGCAAAACAGTGATGGTACTTGCCTCCAAGTACGGCTAGGAGATTACTGGCTGCTCTTGGACTGCGGTTTGAGTTCGACAAACTTAGCAAATATACTGGCTTCTGAGCAGAGTAAACTCTGGTCAGCTTTGTTATGCACCCACGCCCATAACGATCACGGACGTGGGTTACAAGGCTTGCACTTGGCGAGGCCAGACTTGCCGATGTTTGCCAGCGAGGTCACAGCAAAATTACTACCGCTTAACTGGACAGATTCCGATCGAAGTGAATTTTGTCGCCCTTTAGCTTGGCGCGTTAAAACCGAAATCCAACCAAATCTGTACGTCACACTGCTACCATCTGGTCATTTGCCTGGAGCTGCCAGTTTATGGATAGACTATGCGGCAGCAGACCGAGACTACACAATTCTCTACACAGGCGATTTCTTTTTATCTAATTCGCGGATGGTAGAAGGCTTGCGCTTGGATGAATTTCACGGTCTTTGCCCCGATGTTTTGATTATCGAAGGGAGCTATGGTACAGCTCACCATGCCCACCGCCGCAGTCAGGAAAATCAGCTCGCTAGCCAGATTAGAAACGCGATTATCAAGGGCAAATCCATTCTCCTCCCAGTATCAAAGCTTGGGATGGGGCAGGAAATTCTGATGCTATTACGCAGTCATCATCTCTTTACGGGACAAGATATCGATATTTGGGTCGATCGAGCCGTAGCAGAAGTTTGCGATCTTTACCTAGAACTACTGCCGCACTTGCCGCAATCAATTCAAAACTTTGCACAGCATCAATCATTATTTTGGGATGAACGGGTTAAGCCGCGTGTGCATCGTCTTAGCGATCGACCAGAAGTTTCACAGGTACATCCATCTGTATATTTGGTCGATCGAGACTCAGATTGGTCAAGTTGGCTGCATAATCATCCGACAACTGACTGGTTAGTTTTGCTGGCTGAACCGATCGATCGTAACTTTACGCCCACAGATCGAGTTGAGTTGGCAACATATCTCTTATCCGATCGCAGTGATGTCGCTGGCACAACGCAGCTCATTCATAATCTCAAGCCCCAGCACGTTGTATTTATCCACGGTAATTCCAATTATCTCTCCGATCTAGCTAACTTGGATGAGCTGAGTAGCCGTTATCATGTCCATTGTGCGCGAGTTGGGATGCGATTGGAACTCCCTGTAAATGAGTCACTACATCTTATCCTTCCCACGAGAGCGGATCGAATTCTCCCTTATGAAGGAGAACTAGCTGAACTAGAGTCAGAAATCATCCTAACTTTACCGCCTGAAATTATAGACGATCCGCGTTGGCTCAATTTTGCTGAAACTGGACTGATTGAAGCCCGTTGGCAAGGTGAAGAGCTGATCGTTCGTGGGATGACGCAGCGAGAGCTACTCTCAACTGAACCAATTAATCCATCTGAGCATCAGTCGATCGCCTGTAGTAATTGTTTGTACTATCGCTCTTTTCGTTGCACAAATCCTGAGTCACCTCTCTACGATCTCAAAGTCAGTAGCGATGCCTCCTGTCAAGCATTTAAGCTTAGCGGCTGAATTTTTGCGTAATCAGAAGATGTCAGCAAATCAGAGATTATGCTTTGGTAAGCTCTAGTCTGTAAATGATGCTGGTTGTCCCCATTCGCCTGTAAAGACGAAACTGGAAAGCGGGTGACGGCTCCTAGCGGCAGTTTCTCTTTCTTGTAAGTCTGGGGGTAGACTGCTGACTTCGCCAGGATAGCCGAGGGCGATCGATGCCATTGGTTTAAAGTGGGCGGGTAGTTTGAAAGTAGAAATCACTTTTTCTGGTTCAAATCCTGCCATCTGGTGCATCTGTAGTCCCATGCTGGTTGCCTGTACCGCCAAAGTTGCCACAGCTTCACCTAGATCGTATTCGCCCCAAGCGTTTGGTTTCCCGTCGTGCTTGAAGTTTTGCGAGGCGATCGCAACGATCAAGACTGGAGCGGCTTGTGCCCAAGCCTGATTAAACGGCACTAGGCATTCGAGGATTTGCTGGTAAGCCAAGGTTTCAACTTTGGTGGCAACAATAAAATTCCAAGGCTGGTCGTTAAAGCAAGATGCCGACCATCGCGCCGCTTCAAACAAACTGCACAACTTCTCCGCCTCTACAGGTGTGCTGGCATAGGCGCGTGGACTCCAACGTTGGGCGATCGAAGGCAAAAGTTGATGATCGGTAACAGCAGGTTTTTCCATTCTTTTCAAGCAAAAAGACTATGATAGTCCGAGGAAATTCGATCGCGATCGGTTTATAGGATGATTTTTGATAATAGGAAGCAAGATTTACCCCGTTATACGATTCGGATAAGCCAAAAAGCTAAGTATCTCCGCCTCAAGATCACCGCCGAAAGTGGGCTGGAGGTAATCGTGCCGAAAAACTATGACCACAAACGTATTCCTGAGATCGTGCGCCAAAAACAAGCTTGGGTAGAGAAAGCAACCCAAAAAATTCAGGCGCAACGTCAGAACTTAAGATCGAGACCAACTGAAATTTTGCCAACTCAGCTTATTTTTAAATCGATCGACCAGTCGTGGCAGATCGAATATATTTCTACAACCAGTTCTAAATTCAGCGCAATCGAGCAGCCTCATAATCGCCTAGTTGTCTCTGGTGATATTACCGATCTAGATTCTTGTCGAGAACTACTGCGTCAATGGATCGCCCGTAAGGGTAAGCAAATTCTGATTCCTTGGTTAAAATCAGTCAGTCAGTCGATCGAACTCCCATTTAATCAAGCTACAGTCAGAGGTCAAAAGACTCGCTGGGCTAGTTGTTCCATTGCCAAAGATATCAGTATTAATTACAAGCTGCTATTCATAGCTGCACCATTAGTCCATTATGTATTTGTCCACGAACTCTGTCATACAGTCCAGATGAATCATTCAGCTAAGTTTTGGGCCTTAGTAGGCATCAAAGAACCGAGCTATCAAGAATTAGATCGAACATTGCGTCAGACTTGGCAAGATGTGCCGAGTTGGATCTAATTCTTGAGGGATAAATTAGGTATAAATAATGACGTTGATTATCACAAATGACGATGGGATTGATGCTCCTGGGATCAGAGCTTTGGATCGAGCAGTGGCAAAAATGGGCGGCGGCAAGATTGCGATCGTCGCACCCAGAGATCCATATTCAGGCTGTGGGCATCAGGTCACAACTCACGCTCCCATCCAGATCGTACGCCGATCTGAGCATGAGTATTCGATCGCGGGCACTCCTGCTGATTGTGTGCGTGTGGGAGTGAAACACCTCTATCCTGAAACCGAATTGGTGCTATCTGGGATCAATCATGGTGGGAATATGGGAATGGATATCTATATCTCAGGGACGGTTGCGGCGGTCAGAGAAGCGGCTTTTCATGGTATTCCAGGCATCGCGATCTCGCAATATCGGGCGAAAGATCGAGAGATTGATTGGGAACTTGCCTCTATTCTCGCGATCAAATCGATCGATGAATTGCTGCGACAGGAATATCAGCCCAATACCTTCTGGAATGTGAATTTACCGCATCTTCAATCCAATTCTCCCGATCCCGCGATCGTGTTTTGTTCTCCCTGTATTCGTTCTCTCCCTGTAGAGTTCACCGTAAAAAAAGGAGAAGATAGCGAATATCTGACTGAATATCTCACTTATGCTGGCAATTATCAGAACCGAGATCGAATTGCCAACACAGATGTGGATGTTTGCTTTTCGGGCAATATCGCCGTGAGCCAGATTCCGTTGTGAGGATCTGATTTTTTTGACGTTCTTGAAGTTCGGTTATATCGAACAATGGCAACAAGCAATGGATTTGATTGGCTTTGGATGTGAGTACCCGTGAACAAATCTTCAATCCGCTCACTTGGAATGCCTGCTCGATCGAAGTCCTCTCCCACAAATAGCCACTCATGCCCAGATGCTTCTCTTAGTATATCGTTACAGTCATCCAATAAGCGATTTGCCACCTCGATCGAAGAGGTCAACCGACTGATTCGATATTCTACGACTTCCTTTTTGCGGGTCGAAGCAAACTTAATCTCGCCTTTCAGCGTGGCAAACAGACCTAAAACCTTATACCATAAAGAATCTTCCTTGACTCCAGCCCCAGCTTCGATACTTGCGGCGATCTCGGTTGACTGTTCTCTTGTCTCTTTTTCAGTAGCAAACCAGTCCCAAATCTCTTTTAATCTTGCCTCTGGTGGTCGCTTTCCTGCACCTCCTTCTTTTACAGGTTTAGCCGTGCGCTCTGCCACATCTGCCATCATCATTAACACCACATCCAACGGGCGAAAATTGGCTGGATCGAGCGTTGTCCTCGCACTAAATCGAATCGTGTGGAATTTATCTTTGACCTTATCGGTTAATCGGCTGAGTTCGGTTGATTTACCCACGCCAGAATGTCCCATAAAGGAAGCTTTAAAATAAGTCCGATTGGTATGGGCGCGAGTTAGTCCTAATTTGATTCGTTCCATTTTGTCACCACCCCGCACCTCATTCATTTCGTTACGATAAAATGCGGCAAGCTGCTCTGGCGTTACCAAGGGTTCAGGTTGGAGGGTTCGATAGACTTCTTCTAAAGACTTTGCGGGTGTAATTTGCAGCGCGGGAGTATTTGCGTTCATATCACTTGGTCAGATACCACTCTACTTATATCAGGCTTGGGGGATCTGAACAAAATCAGGTACGATTAAAATATGGAGGAGCTATCAGACCTATGCGTAAATACGATCGAGCCGTCGCAGTTGAGCCAAATCAAAGCTCATCTCGACTTGGTTTTGCTGGCATTAGAGGCTCTGACCGAGATTGGATCTGAAGCGATGTTACAAGCAGCCCATGACCTGAATTTACGAGATGTGCTGAGCGATCGAATTACATTGTGGCGGCTGCGACAGGCAAGCCCATTACGCAAAAGCAAAGGTGGACGCAAAAAGCTCGATGTTGACGAAGCGAGAGCGATTGCCATGATTAGTTCACATTTGGCAGGACAGAGTCAGCTTAAGATTCGCAGTGCCGTGGCGCAATTAGAGAAAGCGACTACTGAAAAGAGATCGCCATATCAAGAGCCGATTTTAGGTGATTATATCGATCGATTTCATGGTCTTTACCAAGAGCGGATGGCGGAAGAAGATCGAATTGCCACTGAAGCTTTACAAAGGTTAGCATTGAAATTATTAATCGATTTATTGTTCTACAGTGCGCCAAATGGGTCGCGCCGTCTTTGGATCGCCCTACTAGAGCGCAGTTTGCCCCATGATCGATAGTAACTCACTCCAAATGTGCCGCTACGAACTGCCCACTTGCTTATTAGAAGTGTGGGGCGATCGATCTGCATTGTCAGAATGGACAGATCGACCTGTAGTGATGAACTTGAAATGGCGGCTGAGGATTGCCGAAAAATCGCTCAAAGGTAATCAAGTCCAGTTAGAAACACTAATTGATTCGATCGAAGATTACGTCAAAGATCTGCTGGCAAAAGATCAAACACCAAAATCAACTCATGCTTTAAAATTACCGCAGCTAACTGGGTTGAATTTAACTACGCTCCAACTATTCGATCTGTGTACCAGCTTAGAGCTATGTACCAACGAGATCGCAATCCTGCCCAGCCTAGAATTAGAAGTCAAACGCATCACGCCTGCATGGCTAAAAATCGCGGCGGTACTGGTCGCCACAGTTGGCGTGACCACGAGTGCGGTTAGGTTAATTTCGCCCCAAATGTCACCCCAGCTTGCTTCTAGTCCTTCTGCTAATACATCTCGATCGCCATCTAGCCCTGCGAATCCTTTACCAACAAAGCCTAAAGTCGAGACTTTACTGCCACCCGCAACAGGTCTAACAGTAGCTCCACTACCAAATTTGAATCAGCAGTCAAGAGAAGTTAAGACTGCAAATATTCTCAGAACTGATAAGAATGGGATACCAGCTCTTCCCGCGATTGCTCAAACCAGACCTGCTCCTGTCGCGATTGCGAAAAGATCGGCAGCTAATCAACCCGCAAACAAACCGACAAGCAAGGATGAATCTCAAGAAGTAAAAATTGCTGATGGTTTGGATAGCTCTTCTCCTTCGCGCGATCCTGTTAGCTCTAGTCGTTCAGCCAATGGTCAAGCTGTACTTGAATCAGCCCCAGCGATTATTAGTTCTCCTGCTAGCAGACAAGCTCCAGCCCAATTAGGCAGAGTTGAACCGAGTTTAGGTGCCTCATCTGAAATTGCGGTGTATGCTCGCGTTCAAGTCACTGATGTTAAAACCTCTGGTAAAACTTCGATCGATCGAGATCTGACATCCTCTCTCAACCAAAATCTCGGTGCGTTACGATTACCAAAAGGTAGTAAAGGTAAAGTCTTATTGGAACTTGTAATCGATCGTGGGAAACTCAAAGGCATTACAGTCGATACCCAATCTTCTTCGCTCAAAGATAGCGATACCGTTGATTTGATTAAGCGATCGCTCCAAACTTGGACTCCTCCAACACCTGCCAACGGGACTATCCACATTGTCCTGCAAGTATCTCCCTAGGTCTCACCATCGAGTTATGGGATTTGAGAATCTCTTTTGTGTAAGCCCTGATCGGATTTTGGAATAGCCCTGTAGGATATAAAATCCAGCTTGTGAGAACATCACGATCGTGCATGACAATATAAGCGTGTGCCTTATCGTCTCGTGCCTGACATAAGAATATTAAAGGGTTCCAAGGCGAAGCCCATCTGCGTTTCTCTAGATTTTGGGTGTCAACTTTACTTTGTCACTTCTACTTAATCTAGGTTAACTTTTGTAATGAATTACCAGCATTTTTTTGCCATCCACAGAAAACTTATAATGAAAAGAGAAGATAAAAAACATCTTCTCGATCTTTCACCAATAAACTAGGAGGCTAAAGCGTTACTACTCAGGCCAAAAAGAACTCTACCAGTATCGTTTAGCTTTAGCATAAACACTATATGTAGTGTTTGCGAAGATTCTTACTTTAGA
>ENA-ORBV01005246-ORBV01005246.1-microbial-mat-metagenome-genome-assembly--contig:-NODE-5246-length-24026-cov-5.843041_pt1 | contig 24026 bp, 20 predicted proteins | sample MGYA00237777_ERZ505514 | MGnify/ENA primary metagenome ERZ505514 (study PRJEB26160, sample SAMN06269048) | microbial mat metagenome | isolation source: Oligotrophic lake microbial mat | place... | reverse complement strand
CACGATCCGAATCGTTGTGCGCTCCGACAAGAATCCTGCATCGTCGAACTACTACATAGATGTCGACGGATTCGGGGTGGTCGCGGGCGGGCCGTCGGTGGATGATACGAGTTCGGCGGTCACGTATAGCGGGGCGTGGTCTTCAAACGGGAACCCGAATGTGGGTTACTACAACGACACCTTCCATTACTCGAATACCCCGGGGGCGTACGCAGAGTATGCCTTCTCTGGGACGTCGGTTTCTTTCTATGGGTCCCGCAACTTTGATAACGGGAAAGCCGACATCTACATTGATGGGGTGCTTGATCAAACGATCGATCGGTATTCACCAACTACCGTCAAGCAACAGTTGCTTTACTCGAGGGCGGGTTTGGCGCCGGGCAGTCACACGATCCGAATCGTTGTGCGCTCCGACAAGAATCCTGCATCGTCGAACTACTACATAGATGTCGACGGATTCGGGGACTGAGTACCGAGATTCCGGGGGCTATAATGGCGAGAGGCCGAGACGACGCGAGGCCCCGGGCGTAGTCGCGATCACGTCTCGAATAGGCCGGTCGAGATCAGGGCCGTAAAGCCGCGATGCGACCTCAAGATGGTCGGTCATCGCGGCGCGCGCGCTTATCGAGTCCTGGCTCTCGATCGCGTCAAGGATCAAATGGTGCGAGGGTACGGCGATCGAGCGAACCTCGGCGTCGGAGTGGCTTCGCAGAACGATGCCCTCGACAAGGTTTCTGATCGACCCGAACATGATCTGCACGACAGGATTCTTTGATGCTTCAGCGATCGCTTCATGAAACATGACATCCGCATTGATTAGCCTCTGAGCAGTATCCGACGAGTCAAGTATCTCGACAAGCTCGTGGAGATCTACGAGGTCCTGCTCGGTGCGATTCTGGGCAGCCAGCGCCGCAGCCTCCGACTCCAACATCCGTCGCGCAGCAATCAGTTGCCGGGGGGTGACCATCCCCCGGCGGGCCACGACCTCTACCGACCCTCCGCTTTCCGTCAGCCTTGCTTCTCGCGTGAAGGAGCCGCGGCCCGGTACAACTGTCACGAGTCCGCGCTCTTGCAACCGGCCCAGCACCTCGCGAATCAGCGGCCTCCCGACGCCAAATTGTTCCGCTAGGGCCCGCTCTGGAGGAAGCTGCGAGCCCGGTCTCAGTTCGTTGGAGAAGAGCATGTGCTCCATCTCCACGGCAATTTGCTCAGCCGTAAGTGGATTGGACCCAGTTGTGCGACCATCCCTCGTGAACGTCATGAGACGAGAGTACAACGAACAGTGGCTCGGGAGAGGCTGTGGTAAGACCGGTCTTGCCTTTAGTCTCGAATCGACATAGTCTGTGAGCGGGCCATCCGGCCTGCATCTCAATGAGGAGGATTCATGCTTACCAAGAAGAGGTACTTGGCTGTATTAGCAGCGGCGACGGCAGTCACTTTCGTTTTGGCCGGTTGCGCCGGCGGCACAGCATCACCAACAACTGAAGACGGTTTTTCAACCGCCCTTCCGGCCGCGGACACCGAGGCCACGATCTCCATCTGGGGATACATCGATGACTCAACGTCGCAATGGCTCGCTGACGGCCAGGCGCTCATGGCAGAAGAGTTTCCGAATGTCACGGTCAACTACACCTATCTCCCGTATGACCAGATCCTGCCCAAGTTGCTCGCGACATCAGTTTCGGGCGGAGCCCCTGACGGGATCCTCTACAACCCTGCTGATGCTGCCAATCTTTACCAGTCGGGCATCGCCGGCGACTTGACCCCGTTCTGGTCGGAGTTCGCCGACGCGAGCCAGTTCCCTGAAGCGGTCATTTGGAAGGACGGAGATGCGGTCATCTCGGTGCAGGGCTACCTCAACACCACCGCCCTGTACTACAACAAGACATTGCTCGATGCGGCGTCAATTGAGCCACCCACCACGATCGCGGAACTCGATGCTGCGCTAGAGGCAATCACAGCCTCGGGCAGCCAAGGGCTCACGATGACAGCGGTTCCGACAGCCGAGTCGGAGTTTCAAATCCTGCCCTGGCTCTTAGGCGACGGGCAGAACTATGGATCGTGGGACCAGGCCGCAGTCGAGACCGTGTTTACCCAGTTCCGTGATCGGATCACGAACGGCTACATCCCACAGGATGTCGTCGGGTGGTCTCAAGGAGATGCATGGGACAAGTTCTCTGGTGGCGACTTCGCGTTCACTCAGAACGGCAACTGGCAGCTCGGCAAGGCGGCGGACCTTCCTTTCGAATGGGGAGTAGTACCGCTTCCTGCAGGCACGGCTGGCTCATTTAGCGTGGGCGGCGGCGAGGGCTTCTCCATCTCGGCAGACTCGGAGAACGCGGCTCTCACCTGGCACTACTTCCAGAAGCTACTTCTGGAGAAGGACGGTCAGATCAAGATCCTCGAGGCCACCGGTAGTATCCCGGTTCGCAACGACACTGCGTCCGCTCCTGAGATCTCTTCTGACCCGGCACTGAGCGCATTCGCGGAGGTCGTTGCCAACCTCAAGGCTCGCCCGAGCACTCCCAATATCAGTGAGTACTTGGTCACCATGGGGAAGATCTGGAACGCCGTCGCTGGGGGTACCACGACCCCTGCCGATGGTGCGGCTCAAGTTGTTGAGCAACTCAGCGACTTGCAGTAACGATCCATGTCGCCGTCTGGCCGGGCGCAACTCGTCCGGCCAGACGCCTTTTCCTGATCGGACAAAATGCGTATCGTCAAGCTCGAAACTATTCGTCCACGGATCCAACCAAATCTGCTCTTCGTAAGGCTTATCGCTGACAACGGCCTTGTGGGCCTCGGTGAGGCATTCTTCGGCCCGAAGGCGGTCGAAGCGTACATTCACGAAACTGCTGCACCTGTACTGCTCAAACTCGATGACGCTAGCCCTGAAGTAGCGGCATCGGCTCTCTCGCCCTACTTGGGGTACCAGGGCGCCGGCGCTGAGGTGCGCGGCAATGCGGCGATTGACCTCGCCTTGTGGGATCTTCTCGGTCTTCACTCAGGCCTGTCCCTGACCGAGCTCCTCGGCGGAAGCCCCGGACAGAGGCTAAAGATCTACAACACCTGTGCTGGGTCGAACTACGTGAGGACTACAACGCGACAGTCTTCCGACAATTGGGGCCTAGACCGAGCGAACGCCAGTGAGTTCGAGGATCTCAAGTCATTCTTGACGACGCCCGGAAAGCTGGCCCGAGAGCTTCTCGATGAGGGGATCACGGGCATGAAGATCTGGCCATTCGACCTCGCAGCAGAGACATCCGGAGGCACCAGCATTGGCCGTACGGAGCTCGAAAGAGGACTCGCCATCGTGGAAGAAATCCGCGATGAGGTGGGTTTCGATATCGACATCATGATTGAACTCCACGGAATGTGGAATCGGCTATCGGCGGAGAAGATCATTTCGGCGCTCACGCGCTACAAGCCTTTCTGGGTGGAGGACCCAATTCGTGCCGACGCGATCGATGCGCTGCGCCAGCTCAAAGCAGTGGTGGACGTGCCGATCGCCATCGGAGAAACGAGTGTCGGGCGGCGGGGCGTGCTTCCGCTGCTCACATCAGGATCAATAGACGTTCTGACCCTCGACCTGCAGTGGGGAGGCGGGCTGACCGAGGCAAGAAAAGTGGCTGCTTTGGCCGATACATTCAGTGTGCCCATCGCTCCGCATGACTGTACGGGTCCAGTCACCTTGGCGGCCTGCATGCACCTCAGCGCGAGCCAACCAAATGCCCTCATTCAAGAAACCGTGCGCGCCTTTCTTCGTAGCTGGTATAGCGAACTCGTCACCGGGCTGCCGGCAGTGGTTGACGGCCACATGACCAGCGCGACGTCGCCAGGCCACGGGGTCTCGCTCAACGATGACGCTCTCGGCGACGGCCGGAGCGAGCGTATGGTGTCATCACTCCCATGACAACGAATGTTCGCGTGCATACTGCCGAAGTGCTCATCGAGGCCCACGCTGATGTTGCGGAGAGCCCGGTATGGGACTCCAGCAAGTCGCTGTGGACCTATGTCGACATAACTGCCAAGACTGTGAACACCGTCACATGCGACGGCATCCCAGCGATGTCCGTGTCCGTGCCTAAACACGTCGGTGCTGCCCTTCCAGCGGATGACGGAACGTGGCTCCTTGCGATGAGGGATTCGTTTGCGATTCTCGATGAGGCGGGGGCGGTGCTGCCACTTCTCAAGGTGCTGGACGAGTCCGACGTCCGTTTCAACGACGCAAAGTGCGACCCACTCGGGCGAGCTTTCGCAGGAACGATGCCGTACGACAGGCAAGCGGGCCGGGGCGCACTATTTCGTCTTGACGACGGCCCAACCGTGACGACCGTGCTTTCTGAAACGGGTCTGTCAAACGGGCTTGGATGGAATCCCGCCGGCGACAGGATGTACTTTATAGATTCTGGGTCGCAGCAGGTCACTAAGTTCGACTTCAGCCTAGAGACTGGATCTCTCACGAATCGTCTCCCATTCGTGCTCATCCCTGCTGCCCTTGGGATGCCGGATGGGCTCTGCGTCGACAATGACGGCGGGGTATGGGTTGCCTTGTTCGGCGGTTCATCGATCCACAGGTATACGGCTGAGGGCGATCTTGACGCTGTGGTCCCGCTGCCGGTGTCCCAGCCCACATCGTGCGCGATCGGAGGCAGCGACGGGAGGCAGCTATTCATCACGACCGCCTCTTATCGCTTGTTACGTGATCAGCTCCGCCAAGAACCGCTGGCCGGTGCCATCTTTTCGGTAACCCTCGATCGAGGCGCACCCCCCGCAGCATTGTGGAAGCCCGTTGCGAGAACGAACGAAGAAGGAGCAACGTGAAGATCGTACGTTTCGTCGACGACGACGGTACAAGCACCGTGGGCGTTATGTCCGGTGGTGAACTATACGTCAGTCGGCTCAAATCGATATCAGCAGTGCTGCAGCTTTCCGCGGACGAAGTTGAAAGCTGGGCCGTGGCCACTGTGTCTGAGGCCAATGTACTTCGCCGATCGGCCACCCTGTTGACACCGATCGACGGTCTGACCGAGGTGTGGGCTGCGGGAGTCACTTATCGCCGGTCTCGCGAGGCTCGGATTGAGGAAAGTAGTCAATCTTCTGTTTACGAGTTGGTGTACGACGCAGATCGTCCGGAGATCTTCTTCAAGTCTCCGAGCTGGCGAGTTGTCGCCGACGGGGGCGCTCTCAACATTCGGAATGACTCGGCTCTAAACGTGCCAGAGCCTGAACTGGCGGTTGTGGTCAACAAGTTCGGTGAGCAAGTTGGTTTCTGCGTCTGCAACGACATGAGTTCTCGGTCACTTGAGGCAGAGAATCCGTTGTACCTGCCCCAGGCGAAGATCTACGACGACAGTTGCTCTCTCTCAAGTGCAATCCTGATCAGCACCGATCCGTCGCCCGAGTTCGACATCACAATGACTATTCGCCGCGATGGCCAGGACTATTGGAACGCAACGACGTCAACCGCTTCGCTGGCGCGCACGATCCCGGATTTGTTGTGGCACCTTCATTCGAATCTACATTTTCCGGACGGGGTCTTCTTGTCTACTGGGACGGGGTTAGTCCCCGAGCTCGACTTCTCGTTGCAAGCCGATGACGATGTGCAAATCACTATCGACTCAGTCGGTGACCTGCGCAATACAATCGCTCTTCGTCCGGGTAGCCCTCAAACGTCCGTGAAGACAAAGTGACAGGGCTCTTTTCGCCGTCAACGCAGCCCCCGCTCACCTCCAGAAGCGGGCTCCTCAAAGCGACGAGATCGGCATTATTCCGGACACTGTTCGCCGCTCCCGGATTCATCCTTCTCGCCATCATGTCGTTGTACCCGATGGTGCTGCTCGTGCAGATGAGCGTAAGTGACGTGACTATTCGCAACATCCTTGGCACTTGGCAATTCGTCGGAGCACTCAACTTCATCACTGTGATGTCGTCGCTCACCTTCCAGGCAGTCGTGGTTCAAACGCTGCTGTTTGTGATGTTGGTCCTTGTGGCCACGATGCTTGCCGGTCTCATCGTCGCCGTACTGCTGCGCCCGTCTGGGGGATTCTCCCTTGTGACCCAAACAACTTTGATCCTCGTCTGGACCCTGCCGCCCGTGATCGTCGGGGCGTTGTGGAAATTTCTGTTCGCCAGCGATGGGGCCGTCAATCAGTTTCTCCTCTTCACTGGCGTGTCCGAGTCGACCATACCGTTCCTGTCACAGCCCTCGACGGCGTTGGTGGCGATCGCATCGGTAGCGGTCTGGATCGGCGTACCTTTCGCAGGGCTTGTGCTCAAATCAGCAATCCTTGATGTGCCAGAGGAGGTGCTCGATGCGGCACGGGTAGATGGAGCGACTAGTCAGCAAGTGTTGATGCGAATCGTGATCCCGATGATTCGCCCGACGCTGTTGATCCTGGGGGTGCTGATCGTTGTCGGCGCTTTCAAGGCTTTTGACCTGATCTACACGATGACGCGAGGTGGACCAGGGACGAGCAGCACCACAATCCCTTATCTGGGCTACACCACCGCGTTCGAGACCTACCAGTTCGGTCAGGCTGGGGCCATCAGTGTAGTGGCAATGGCAATCGTCGTAAGCCTTGCGATCGGATACATCTTCGCTGTTCGACAGGAGCAACGGTGACGAACAATTCTGGTGGCCGACTCTTATCGACACTTGCCGTTTCGGGGTTGTTTGCCCTGTACGCGGTGCCCATTCTTCTGGTGATCCTTGCATCGTTTAAGACGAACGCCGAGATCGTAAACAACCCGTCGTCGCTAGTTTTCACTCCGACATTTGACGCATATCGAACGGTGTTTAATGAGGACTTCCTCCAAGCGCTTTTCAACTCGCTGATTCTCGCGACGGGCTCCACACTTCTCACACTTGCTGTCGGTGTCCCGCTTGCATATGTTCTGGCTCGTTCGCCGGGCGCTTGGGGGTCGATTGTCATCGCGGTGCTCATTGCACTTCAGATGACGCCAGCGGCGACTGCAGTCATTCCACAGTTCAGGGTGCTGGCGGCCCTCGGCCAGTTGGGAACTTACACAGGCGTCATTCTTGCAATGAGCGCCGCGGCCTTGCCCTACGCCGTCCTGATTCTGAGGCCTTTCTATCTCTCGATCCCGCCAGAGGTCGAAGAAGCTGCCCAAGTCGATGGGGCTTCGAGGTTGCGCACATTCGTGTCGATAGTCCTCCCGCTGGTGCGGAACGGTATCTCACTCATTGGAGTGCTTCTCTTCATCGGTGCGTGGGGAGAGTTCCTGTATCCCATATCGTTCCTTAACGACCAATCGCAGTTCCCGCTTAGTGTTCTCATTTTGCAGCAGCAAGGATTCTATGGAACGCAATGGAACAATCTCATGGCACTTGCAATCCTTGGCGCCATACCAACGATTATCATCTTCACGCTTGTGGCGAGGCGACTCACCAGCGGTCTCGCTCTGGGCGCTGGAAAGTAGGAAAGGACCCTCATGAAAAGGACAACTCCGGGCAATCGTGGGGACGAATGGGATCAGTCCGCACCGCGTGACGCTCCATTCCAAGCCTCGTCGACTTTTGGCGGCATCCGGGCGACAGGTCGATTCGCGACCTACACACTTGCAGACACGTGGTATCCGTCGTGGGGCGACGACGACAAGCTATACTCGCCTTTCACCGACGGCGACGTGGGGTCTGTTCATTCGATGAGCGCCGGTGCACAAGCCTCGACTGGGAACGCAACCATCGTCGGTTCCGACCCGTTGAACCTTGCATTTGAGGATGTAATGGTGCATCGAGGGGACCCGGCTCCGTACACGGGTCGTTACCCATGTGCGTCACTTATGCACAACGGGGTTTGGTACTACGGAACATATTGCCTCGATGACGCGGGGTTTGGGCTGAACTGGGACATCCTCGGGCCGTTCGTCGGCTTTCGGATCTCGAGGGATCGCGGGCTAACTTGGGAGGACGGATCGAACAACCCTCACGCGCCCATCTTCGGGGAGACAGCCCTGAACGGAGAGCCGGTGAAGTTCGGAGCGCCCCATTTTGTCGATTTCGGGCGAAACATGGAGCACAGTCCCGACGGGTTCGCCTATCTCGTCGGCCATGGCAGTCGAACTAGCAGTGCGACGCTGAGTTGGATATCAGGCGACGAGGTCTTTCTCGCGCGGGTGCTGCCGACACCGGAGTCAATCAACGACCCCGCTTCGTGGGAGTTTTACTACGGCAAGACCGCAGAGGGTGAGGATCGGTGGGGGGCCGAAGCTTCTGGGGCCTACCCGATTGCAAGCTGGCCGGCACATATGGGATGCGTGACGATCACGTACTTGCCACAACGGAAGAAGTATCTGATGTCCGTGACTGGTGGCTGGCCAACGATCAAGGAGATGGATTCGTATTTGCTTGAGTCTGACCAGCTCACCGGTCCATGGAAGATGGTGGCGTACATGGAAGAATTCGGTAAGCAGGCCTACTTCCTCAACTTCCCAACCAAGTTCATCGACGAAAGCGCTGGAACGGGGTGGCTTTGCTACTCGGCGAACTTCACCACCGCGATGATGCATCCGCGGATCGAGCCGGATCCGGTCGGTAGTCGATACGCGATGTGTCTGCTCGAGCTCGAGTTCCTCCCCTTAGAGCGCGATCCAGCCCGATCGGCGAGCAGCAATGTTGGGGATTGACCGTCTCGATCTCACGGAGCGCCGCATCGTCATCACCGGGGCGTGTGGAGCACTCGGCACTAGCATTATTCGCACTCTGCACACGCATGGCGCTTCGGTGTTCGCGAATGACCTGTTGGATGCGCGAGCCGCGCGTGCGTTGTTGCCAGCGGGTACGCCCTATTTCATAGGGGCAACCGGGACTACGTCCGACGCAATAGAACTTCTTGACGCTGCGCAGGACGCGTTCGGGGATGAGCCGAACATCGTCTGTTGTCATGCCGGGATTGTTGGCAGTCATCCGATTGATGAATATCCGGAGAGTGACCTGGACGAGATCTTTCTCACCAATTTTCGTTCGGCGTTCCTGTTAGCGAAGGCGGCGGCCCACCGATGGAAAGACGCGGGCAAAACTGGTCAGATACTCTTCACGAGTTCGTGGGTCGGCAACGTTCCATGGCCAGGCGGATCTGCCTATGGAGCGTCGAAGGCGGCGGTGAACTCAGCGATGCGATCGTTCGCTCGCGAAATGGCGCCGTTCGGGATCAGATCGAACGCGATCGCACCGGGAATCGTCGATGCGGGGATGGCGAAAGTGCAGTGGAACAACGATCCAGAGTTTCGACGGAGGGCCGAGAGGGCGATACCCCTCGGTCGGTTGCAAGACCCCGACTCTGTGAGCGATGCGTTCCTGTTCATGTGCAGCAGTCTCTCGGATTACATGAATGGCGCAATCCTTACTGTCGACGGTGGGGCCAGTTTGTACCCGATGGACTAGCGCATGCGGGTTCCTTCCTGGCCAATTTTCTTGCCCATGTGACTGTGAATCGAAGCGAAGAATTGCGAGGAGATTGAAGTGGCCGTTGTTTCGTCAGTAGACGCTCGAACCGGTGCGGTTCGTAGTTGGAGCACGGAGTCGACAACGCTAGGTGAGCTGACTCTCGCCGTAGATCGAGCGAAGTCCGCGGCTCATTGGCTCGGCGCGCAAGCGCGCGAAGGGCGCGCAAAGCTTCTCGGGTTGTTGGCGCAGTCGCTCGAGGCCCATTCGGACGAGCTTGTTCTCATCGCGGACGCTGAGACCGCTCTCGGCGAGGAGCGAATGAGGTCGGAGCTGGTTCGCACTTGCTTTCAACTGCGTTTCATGGCGGATGTCGCACTAGAGGGCAGCTATCTCAACGCCTCGATCGAGCACGCGAAGGACACGGCGCTCGGCAGTCAGCCAGACTTGCGAAAGATCAACGTTCCCATCGGTACAGTTGCGGTCTTCGGCTCAAGCAATTTCCCTTTCGCATTCAGCGTTCCGGGGGGCGACTCTGCATCTGCACTTGCTGCGGGTTGCCCGGTTATCGTGAAGGCTCACGGATCCCACCCACAACTTTCCAGTACTGTTGGAGAGCTGTTTGCGGCCGTTCTCAAGGATTACAGTGCACCTGAAGGTGTATTCCAGGTGGTGTTTGGTCGAGATGCAGGCATCGCACTGGTGCAGCATCCTGGCATTCGTGCGGTTGGGTTTACTGGCTCAGTGTCGGGCGGGCGAGCCCTTTTTGACTTGGCTGCCGCGAGGGTCGACCCGATCCCGTTCTACGGCGAGTTGGGGAGCGTCAATCCCCTCGTGGTCACGCTGGATGCAGCAGCGGCCCGCGGGGCAACCATCGGGGTAGGGCTCGCCAACTCAATGACACTCGGCGCCGGACAGTTCTGCACAAAGCCCGGGTTGTTCTTTGTTCCGGCGGGCGCCGGCGGGGACGACCTCGTGTCGCACCTTATCAGCTCGCTTGAGGCCGTAGCTCCAACACATCTTCTGAACGATGGCATATCAATTGCCTTCCGCTCGGGTGTAGCTGACGTCGTGGGTGAACGGGATATTCGAGTCCGTGTTCACGGACGGGACGGCGCTCGAGCAGTCGCCCCGGTGCTTGTTGAGGTAGACGCGACGGAGTTCGACGGCGAGGTGCGGAGGATTCTTTCCGAGGAGTATTTTGGCCCGTTCGCCGCGATTGTCCGATGGCAGACATTAGACCAAGTTGAGCGTATCTTGGGAGGGCTCCCGCCGGCGCTGACCGGAACGATCCACTCGGGTGGGCGCGACGATACAGAACTTTCGCCGGTGACAGCAATGCTGATCGCACGGTCGGGTCGTGTGATCTTCGATGGCTACCCGACAGGCGTTTCGGTCGCGTGGGGGATGAACCACGGTGGTCAGTATCCTGCGAGCACGAGCTATGCGACATCAGTTGGGGCCGGAGCCATTGATCGGTGGGTGAGGCCAGTCTCCTTCCAGGCTGCTCCTCCCGAAGTGCTTCCGTCAGAACTCAGCGATTCGATGGACGAGATCCCCCGTCGCGTCGACGGAGTCGCTCAGGTTGCTGCAATTCGCTCGGGCGAAGACGCTTCATAAGGGTACCTATGCAGTTTGTGGACGGGCCCGCAAAGTAGGTCCAGGGCCAGACTGTTGGGTATTCGGTTGCCGAGGAACGCGGCTTGTTTCGGGTAGCGTGTGTGGAGTACCCCCCTAAAGGAGATGGTCCGGCTTGGAACCAGGTGAAGAAAGAGGCCGCGCCACGATCCACGACGTTGCGCGCTTGGCGGGTGTCTCAACCGCCTCGGTTTCGAGAGCCCTGTCTGGGCGGCGGCCAGTCACTCCAGACATTCACAAGAAGGTCGCAAAGGCTGTTGCTCGACTCGGCTATCAACCCGACTCTGTTGCTCAGTCATTGCGGCGCCAAGAGACCCGCACTGTAGGTCTCGTGATTGCAGATATAACCAACCCGTTCTTTCCTGCCCTCGTCAAAGCGGTCGAGGAAGCTTTGCTCGAGGGTGGCTATGGTCTTCTCTTGGTCGACACCGCCGATGACACCCAGCGTGAGGGGGTCGGCGTTCGGCAACTGCTCGCGCGCCGTGTCGATGCACTCTTCATTACGCCGAGTCATCGAGTTAGAAGTCGCGACATCATCGCGGAAGCATCCAGGCAGGTTACTACCGTGCAGCTCGACAGATACGCCTCGAAAGAGGCTCACTACGTCGGCATGGATCACGACCGTGCCATCAGTGACGTGCTCGACCACCTTGTCGAGGTTGGCAAGACCCACCCAGCATTCATCGGGTCGGATCCGAGCATGTCCACGACCTGGGAGCGCCAGCGCGCCTACGTGCGACGATCAGCCGGTGTCGATCCAAGTGCGCCCCACAGGGTTCTCATGGGCTCGTTCACATTCGAGTGGGGCAGGGCGGCGGCCGCAGAGATTCTTGATCGCTGGCCCGAAATCGACTCACTGATCTGCGCTAACGACCTCATCGCACTCGGGGCGATCGAAGAGATCAACGCTCGCGGATTGTCGGCCCCCTCAGATGTAGCCGTCGTGGGATTCGACGACACAATGCTCGCCACGCTGAAGGAGCCGAGCGTCACGAGCGTGCGGCAACCGCTAGAAGAGATGGCCCGCCAAGCCGTAGCGCTTATTCCGGCGCGCATCAACTCAATTGCCGACAAGCCGGTAAAGAGGCTCCTCGAGTCGACAGTGATGATGCGCCATTCGACCCTACCTACTGGCTAGGGCCGCTCTCGCCCACGGCCAGTTGGCCCGAATTATGCGCTTAGCGGTCCTTGAAGTACGACGGCGGCCGACCGACCGCTCAGTTGGAGTTCGCCATTGACGGCCTCGAACCATTCATCGCTATCGACCGTTCTCGCCCACAAAGAACCTTTATACCCGTCGATTTGCACGTGAAGAGTCTGTGCGTCGATGTCGTAGTTGGCTACGCATACCGCCCGGCGCCCATCTTCTCGCTCAAAGACGGAGAAGGGATGAACCATGGCTCCGTTGGCATCGACAACTGACGCGCCGACCGTATCTCTGAACAGGCCGTCCCAGACCCACGCCCTGAGATTGCGTCGAAGCGACTCCATCCTCTGACCGTAGGCGATTGTGTCCGGAAAATCGGAGAGCCTGCCCTTGAAGTTGTAGGGCTCGTAGCTCACGATGTAACGGTAAACCAGCGACTGGTTGATCATGTTTCGATCGTTGAATCCGGTAACCGCTGTCATCATTTGCTGCCGGGCAGCCGTGTACCGATGTAACGGAAGGTGGTGACGGTTCTCACTGCGATGGTAGGAGAGCGCATAAGCGTCGAACTGCCAGTCGTAGATTGCCTCGCCGGCAAACAGGAAGTCCTCCCTATCTGGCACGAGCTCTCGGAATCTCCGAATCAACTCGCGATCATTCGCGTAGGTAGGCGCCCCGTAGCGGTGACCGTGGGAGGTATCGAAGCACAGCAGCGTCGGTAGGTGATGAAGTGACTCGTCGTAGAGAATTCCATCAGCTCCGAGACCTACCAGGATTTGGAACTGCCGAACGCACTCGTCAAGGTAGGTTTCAGAGAGGAAGCACATGGGAATGAGCCGGCGCGTGTTGATATCGAGCACCTGCGTGACTGTTTCGTACTTGTAGCCGGGGTGAAGGTAGTAGTCGCCGTACGGGTCCTTGATGGCCTCGTTGATCCACTTGCTCCGAAAATCGGGCGTGGATCTGTCGGCCCAGTTGAACTTCGCAAAGAGGACCACCTTCACCCCCAGCTTCTGAGTTTCGGCTATCGCTTCCTTGAGTGCAGTGAATCCACCGAGACGCTCATCCGGTACGTGCGACGGGTTGTTGCGATCTTGTCCGCCCTCGTTGAAACCGACGAGCTGAATGGCGGTCACACCAGCGGCCACTGCCTCGCGGCCAACCTGCACCAACTCGCTGAACTGCATCCGAAGCTCATCTTCTGGTGAATTGATCTGCAGTTGCTGCCACTGGTGAGGTTCACGCACCCAGGCCGGAACCACTGCTGGCACAAGCCAGCTCTCGCGCCAAGCGCGATAAACTTCGGCCCCGGCATGCCAATCTCCCTCGTAAAACTCCATCGTGAGGGGAGTCAACTGTCGCTGTTCTCCGGGGAGGAGGTAAGGAACGTGAACTGCTGCAAACTGAATGCGCACAGGCACGCCCGCGATTTCGTCGGCCATCGGAACCGAGCTTTCGAGCGAGTCGTCGTAACCAGGCCAAAGCTCGGCGTGCCACGCGACTAACTCCGATGAGGGTTCCGTGACCCCGACGTAAACGCCCTGACCGTCGGCTTGTATCAGGGTGTACGGATCGACGGGTGTGCCGTAGCCAGGCATCCACTTCTGCGCTAGCTGCGTGGGCACATCGACGCCGTAGTAACCCACCGAGTTCTCAAACTTTGGCCACATTGGTTGGGCCATGCCGGAACCGTAGTCGTGTCGGATGGCCGTGAGTGAACCTTCTAGGGATTGGGGCCGGAGGTCGCCGAGGTAGGGGGAAAAGACGTTCTCGATGGTCAGATCGGAGTTGTTCTTGACGAAGGTTTCGACACTGAGTGCCGCGCCTGCGAGCGTGTAGACCTGAACTACGTTTACCGCGTGGACACCTCCAAACTCAGATCGAACCGAGTTCCATTCGAAGCGGATTGACGCTGAACCGTAGGTGATGATTGGCGAATCTTGCTCAACGCCGAACACGCTGTTGTTTCTCCGATCGGCAAGAGGCATCAGGAGCCGGAATGACAGCCCGAGCTTGGGTCGGCTGATGACATTCCAGCCCGTGCTGGTGCTCTCAAAGCCGACCAGTGCGCCGGTGTTCAGCGAAAAAGTGGCAGTGGCTCGGTCAGAACTTAGGGTACCGGGGACTGCTTCATTCATCAGTTTGTCTCCATCGGGACGACGCCAATAGTGAGGAGTAGGTTGCCATAGTGGCTGGTCTCTGCGGTGGCGATCACCACAATGGTGTTGTCGCTGCGGCATTCGTCATAAAATTGCTCTCGCGCCACGCGGCTGAAAGTTATCGACGGTAGAGCTTCCGCGAAGTCTTGAAAAAGGTCGGGGTCGGCGCCGCTAGGCGTCATCAATGTTGCGGCTTCTATTGGTACCGCAGTTTGTATCGCGCGCAAAACACTGACAGCGTCAATGAGACCCGGTCGCAGGTTCAGGTAGATGATCTCTGCTCGTGCGCTCGAAGCGGAAGCAACTGGGTAGTTGCCATCGGCAATGAGGATCCTTGAGCCGTGTCCGGCCGCGGCAAGCGCGCCTACCAGCTGTGGGTGAGTGAGGGGCTGAAGGAGCATGACTTTGCTTCGATTCTGTGGGGGACACCCGCCGGAACGAGACCGGAAAACGATTGCCGTATGTGGCACAGAGCGTAGCATGTCAGCCACTGCTTTTGTAGCTTGAGGTTGCTTGCGATAGCTGGGTGCCTGTGGCACTATTGTCTCAGTTCAGGCAAACGTTTACCGAATCGAAGGACTCCGACAATGAGGTTGTGCACGATGCACCATCGAACCAACGACCAAGGCGCGAACGCATGACCACGGTCGGATACGAGAACATCGGGTTCACCGAATCTGCCGCAGATCGGGTACTCGATGCCGGTGCTGGCATCGTCCGCCTCGCACCTGCCTGGGTGCCACGAGCCTTCTGCACCCCTGGGCGCCGCATCCGTTTGCATCCGGACGACTACTACCCATTCGAGCAGGGGCGTGGCGGGATCGACGAACGATGGCTTGCTTCAGCCATTCGTGCAGACAACGGGCCCAAAACGGGGCCTCACGAAGGTCTGAGTCTGGTAGTCGATCCGAGCGGTGCCCTTATCCCGTTCGACGAGTTTGTATCACATCACAAACATCAAGCGATTGGCGACCGGCTGTGGCAGAAACACGGCAAGTGGCCGATGTACTCGAAGTTTTTTGACAACCTTCAGCCACTCCCCTTCCATGTGCATCACCGGGACGAGCACGCGGCACTGGTCGACAAGCCAGGAAAGCCTGAGGCTTACTACTACTCCCCCCACATGAACAATTACTTGGGCGATCAGTCGGTGTCCTACCTCGGCCTCCAGCCTGAAGTAACGAAGGATCAGGTTCGTGAGAAGCTGGCACGCTTCTCGCGCGGCGGCGACAACCACATCACGGACCTCAGCGTTGGATATCGCACGCAGTTGGGGACCGGGTGGGACGTGCCGGGCGGGGTTCTGCACGCGCCCGGATCCGTATGCACCTACGAACCCCAAGCAGCGTGCGACGTTCTGTGTATGTGCGAGTCGTGGAGCAACAATCAGGAGGTTCCAGAGGACCTCTTGTGGAAGGACGTTCCGGTCGATCGGCAAGGAGATCTCGATTTCGTTGTCGAGCTTCTTGACTGGGACAAGAATGTGGACCCGCAGTTCGTCACGAACCGATTCATGGTGCCCACGGAAACCGAGGCATCCATTGCGGCTGGTCCCGCGTACACCGAGAAATGGATCGTCTTTCGCTCGACCTACTTCAGCGCGACGGAACTCACGGTTCATCCGGGACAGACGGTCACGATCGCCGATGATGACGCGTACGGCTTGATTGTCGTGCAGGGCAACGGCAGGTTCGGACGTCACGACATAGCTGCGGCAACCCTGCTGCGATACGGCCAGCTTTCGGAGGACGAGCTCTTCGTGACCGAGTCCGCGGCTCGGGCGGGGGTCACGGTGGTGAACCACAGCGTCACGTCGGATCTAGTCATTCTGAAACACTTTGGGCCTGGCAATCGTGCGCTGGGCCTCTGAATTCTACCGCGCAACATTAGCGAGACTGGGAGCTTCACAGTGACTGAGCAGAATGTCGACCGCTCCAAGCGAGTGCTCACCGAAAGATTCTTGACACTGAGACAGGAGCAACCAGAACGTTTCGAGCGCCGATTGGACATGTCGTGGAGTAACTGGGGGTTCGGTCTTGAGAACCTTGATGAGTCGTGTGAGAGGCTCGCGCGCGCGGGCCTGACGCACATCGAGCTCCACGGCAATCACTATGGTGCAGATCTCGGGTATCGCGTGAGTGAGACCTTGAGCACGCTGAGCAATCATGGGCTCGCCGTATCGGGGGTCTGCGGGATGTTCTCTGTCGAGAATGACCTCTCAAGCCCGAGCGGCGTGCATCGGCAGGCTGCGGTCGACTACATCCGGCGCGAGGTTGAGTTCGCGGTGGCGGTCGGCGGAAGTTATCTGCTCGTCGTGCCGTCTGCAGTTGGGCGACCCGGGGCCTACGACGACGCCGAGATAGATCGCAGTTCGGCAACGCTTCGAAGTATTGCGGACGTTTTCGTCGACAGCGGCATCAAGGCCGCGATCGAGCCAATTCGTTCGGCCGAAACGTCGCTCGTGCACTCCGTCAGCGACGCTCTCGCCTACATTGAGCGAGTCGAACATCCAGGGGTGCAGCACATCAACGGCGACGTTTTTCACATGCAAACGGAAGAGGCGAACATCGCTGACGCGATTTTGCTCGCCGGCGACCGGCTCATCAATCTACACATGGCCGACAGCAATCGGCTTGGTCTAGGCGAGGGGTCCATGGATCTCGACGCCCAGATCATGGCGCTCTATCTGATCGGGTTCAACAAGGCCGGCCACTTCGTGACGCCCGAGCCCCTCGGGCCCGGTGGGGCGCCCTACCCTGCAATGCACCGACACCCAGATACTGAGGTTCTCGAGCATCTGGTACTTGGGTCGGTCAAGTACTTCAGGGAACGGGAAGAAGCACTTCTGTCGCAATGAATCTCGCGAAGCCCTGTTTCCCTGCCTCCAAAAGCGATCCCTCTCCACTCCGCTTGCCGCGCCTGAAAGGTAACCAACTTCGATCGGATTCGTGACGACGCTCAGATCCAATCGACGACGCGGCTACGACGCCAGTAGCGAGCCGTCGGCTTGGATGGCATCCGGCGTACTACGGTTTGACCCAAGTCGCGGGGCCCCTCACCGGCGACGTGGCATATCTGGTCGAGGGGTGCAACTGACGTAGGCCTATGACAGCGGGTCTTGTGTTTTCTGTTTCAGGCGTTGGTAGGGTCTTCCGCCTGCGAGGGCGCCGTGGGGTCGATCGTAGTTGTAGTAGTCCTCTCCATTGCTGGAGCTTGTCGTTGAAGAGGTTGACGTCGTCGATGACTTGGCCTTCGTGGAGCCGGTAGAACTCTTCCGAATCGATGCGGTGGGAGCGTTCGACCTTGCCGTTCAGGCGCGGCGTGGCCGGTTTGATGTAGACGTGATTGATGCCCTTGTCCAGGACGTGCGAGTGGAATGACTGCCCGAACTCGGACCCGTTGTCGGTCTGGACTTTGTCAACCTTGAACGGCAGTTTCGACAGGACGTGGTCGATGAACATGATCGCGGCCTTCTGGTCGTGCTTCGGATAGGCGCGAAGCACACGCACCCTCGTGCAGTCATCGATGGCGGTGTATCGGTAGTAGCGCTTCTTCTTGCCGGTTTGCCCGAGCGGCTCGATGAACTTCACATCGACCTGCAGCGCGTGCCCTGGGCGTTGTTTCTCGTAGCGCTTCCACTTGGTGTCCTTGCGCTTGTAGCGCTGCGAGGCCGGCAGGCGGCTCAGGCCGACCTTGTGCACGATGCGCCAGACGCCGGATGAGCTGATGGTGATGTCGTGGTGGCGCTTCAGATACATCGCGATCTTGTAACGTGGCGTGCCCAGTGGAGCCCGAGTCGTGGGCCTCAGTGGAAGGGAGCGCTATGAAAACCGGGCGCTTGGGCGAGATCGAGAGGCGCCCTCATGGCCGCGTTATACGGAGATTCTTCAAAGACGCTACGGTCGCGGTTCAGAGCCATCTGCCATGCTCTCCGGACCGGTCAGCCGAGCGTCAGGCGGCGGGTGGCAAGAAACCCGCCACGAAGTCAGTGACAGGGATCGGACGGGAGTAGAGATAGCCCTGCCCTAGATCGCATCCTCGGTCCATCAGCCACGCTTCTTGGGCCTTGGTTTCTACGCCCTCTGCGATGATCTGGCGGTCAGCGCCGAGTGCGGCATCCATCAAGGTGTTCAGTTCATCGCGATGCGCAGCGCTGGGCGAGTCGATCTGGGCGATCCGCGATCGGTCGATCTTGATCACATCCGCGTCGAGTTCAGCAAGGCGACGCTCGTCGGATGTACCCGAGCCGAAGTCATCGATGGCAATGAGAGCGCCACCGTTGCGAAGTGTTTGCAAGTTTGCCTGTGCCACCGATCCGGTGACCTCGAAGTATGACTCGGTGACCTCGACTTGCAGACGGGCGGGCGCGAACCCAACTGCCAAGCACCGATCAATCACCATCTGCCCATATCCTTCGCGTTGCAGTTCGCGACCAGATGCGTTCAAAGCGAGCCACGAATACGATGGCCACAGCGCGGCCTCGGCTATGGCGTGGTCAACGACCCATTCGCCGATGTCAACAATGGCAGCGTTGCTCTCAGCGTCTGGGATGAAATCCAGCGGGTTGATTGGCGGGCTGCCTGGGAGGTTCCACCGTAGTAATGCCTCCGCGCCGGTGAACCTTCTGGTCGCGAATTTCAGGATGGGCTGAAAGAGCAAGGTGAACTCCTCGCGACCCAAGGCCCTTTGGATCTGCAACCGTGAATACATTGAATCCACCTCCGAGTCCAGCTGATTGGATTGCCCCCGATCCACAGTGGGATCGGAGAGTCGAGATGATGTCAGAAGGCCGAGCCTGCGCCTTCAACGTCGTCGAGCGACGTCGTCGGCACGCATTAATTAGAGCACGATCAGCGCGAGAAGTGTTCACCGATTACGGATATGAGACCAAAGCTCGCCGAGCACAAGGGTGAGATTTGACGGATCTCCGATCTTCTCGGCGGTGTTCTACTTCGGTTCCGGCTGGTCGAACAGCTCTGCTCTCATTTCGGCTTTTGGCGCGCCGTGCATGTTGGCGATCAGGGCGTACTCCTCCTCCGGGGCGAGTAGGAGCTTGTTGCGCCCGAAGATCGCGAAGATCACCACCGCGAGCGCGAAAATGATCGTGCCCGTGATTATTGCGGCCCGAAAGTCCTCGACAAATACGATGGCCAGCAGTGTCACAAACGCGATCACACCGGCGACAACCGCTCCCGCTACGCCGGTCGGGCTCTTGTATGGCCGCTCCAACTTCGGGAACTTCCGCCGCAGGATCACGAATGACAGCATCTGCAGGAAGTAGGAGATTACTGCACCGAACACCGCGATGAACAGGATGATTCCGTTCGCCGCCGAGGCTTCAGTGTCGCCGAGCGACGCGATCCACTGCACCAGCAGTAGCACGATGAAACCGATCACTGCACCGGCGATTAGCGCGACCCACGGGGTCTCATGACGACGACCCGTGAGCGATAGGAACTTCGGGTAGTAGCCGGCCCGCGACAGCGAGTACATGTTGCGGCCGTAGGCGAACATGATTCCCTGTAGCGATGCGAGCAGACCGATCAGCGCGAAGGCGGACAGCACCGCTGCAACATCCGCCGGCAGGAAGGCACGGAAGCCGTCGAGCAGCGGTTCGCCGGAGGCCGCGATGGCCGCTGATCCGGTAACGGCGGGATTCAGAACGAGTACAAGCAAGGCGATCAGGGTCAAGGTGACGATGCCCCAGATCCCGGCCCGCGGGATGTCTTTGGCCGGATTCTTGGCCTCCTCTGCCGCAAGCGGCAGCGCCTCGATCCCGAGGAAGAACCAAGTCGCGAATGGCAGGGCAAACAGTACCCCGGCTACCCCGAAGGGCAGGAGCGCGCTGTTTCCTTCGGCGGGTGCGATGTCCAGCAGCTTGCCGAAATCGACAGTGCCGGAGCCGATCGCCAGGACGGCGAACAGCAGCAGAACGGCGATCGAGATGATCGCAACGATGAGCGCGAACCGGAAAGAGATTTCGGCACCAAGAGAGTTCAGGCCGACGAAGATGACGTATAGCACCACCCACCACGCCCACTGCGGCATCGTAAAGCCGAACAGTTCGGTAGTGATGGCATCCGCGTACAGCGCAGAGAAGAGCACGACAACCGCCGTGGTAACCACGTACTCGATCGTCTCGGCGAGTCCGGTGATGAACCCACCCCACGGACCGAGAGCCGCGCGGGAGAAGGAGTAGGCGCCACCGGTGTACGGCATGGCGGCGGCCATCTCACCGATCGAGAAGAGCATGCAGAAATACATCACGACCACGATGAGCGTGGCGATCAACAGCCCGGCCCACCCGGCCTGCCCGAGGCCCGGGTTCCATCCCGAGAAAGCCCCGGAGATGACTGCTGCGATGCCGAGTCCCCACAGGCCAACCGCTCCCGCTGTGCGCCGCAGCGTTCGCCGTTCGAAATAGCCTGCGGCCGCGGCCGTGTACTTGACCCCGGAAACGCTTCTGCTCTCGGTCATTACAGTCCTTCCCAGTCCGGTCGGTGCTGGACGATGCATACTGCGGCATCCTCGCTTATTGGAGAGCTTGGCCTGATTGAGCAACCATGTCTAGCTTTGGGTGTAAACAGCGCGTTACGGTTGGCGCGAGATCGCGGCATGCGTCGTGCTGCAAGACTCCCGATTTTTGGTTCCCTGGCCGGTCGAGGTTACAGACTCTCCGGCTTCGATTGGCCGCCGAGTGTGAGCGCGGCGATCACGGCGGCGATCACCAAGAGCGCAACGCCGAGGACGACTGCTGCGCCGGCGCCGGAATCGAATGCCGTGGCCGCGGCATCCCGCAACGCTTGGCCGAGCGTATCGTCAAGCGTGCTAGAACTAGCGACCGCCCCGGCAAGCGTCTCGCTTGCGGCCTCCGCGACATTGCCCGGCAGCCCGGACGGGAGCACGAGATTCGAACGGTAGAACGCGGCAAGAATTCCACCGATTATCGTCGTACCGAGTACTGCGCCGAGTTCGTAGGCAGTTTCGGACACGGCGCTGGCAGCTCCAGCCTTTGCGGCGGGGGCGCTGGCGAGAACGAGTTCGTTTGACACAGTTTCTGCCGCGCCGATGCCGATCCCGAGCGACACGAACGCAGCGATGAGCAGCGGGAGGGCGCCCGAGTTTGTGCTCTCCGCCACCATGAGATAGCCGAGGATCGAGAATCCCAGCGCCACAGGCACCACGAGTCGCGGAGCTACGCGCTTGGCGATCGGCACAACTCCGATGCCCGCGACGATCATGGCGAGCAGTCCCGGAACGAGCACCAGCCCGGACTCCATCGGCGAAAGCCCAACGATCAGCTGAAGGTGCTGTGCGACGAAAAAGAGGAACCCAACGAGCACTGTGACGCTCAGTAGATTTACTAGTACGGAGCCCGAGAATGTTGGGAGGCGGAACAGCGCCATGTCGAGCATGGGCGTCTCCAGTCGGTTCTGCCGGCGCACGAAGAGCACGCCGGATACCAGCCCGGCAATGATCAGGACGATTGGCAGCGCGCTGTCTGTTCCGTTCACCGCGAACTCCTTGATCGCGTAGACGATCGGCACCATGGTTGCCAGCGACAAGACAATGCTCATTGGGTCGAAGCGGCCAGGGTTCGGATCGCTGCTCTCTGGCACGAGCAATGGCGCGAGCACCAGCAGGGGCACCAGCACCGGAATTGCCATGAGGAAAACAGATCCCCAGGCAAAGTGCTCAAGCAGGATGCCGCCAACGACCGGACCGAGTGCTGCACCGGCGGAGAAGCACGAAGCCCAGACCGCGATCGCCAAGCGGCGCTGGTCCCGGTTTACGAAGATGCTGCGCAAGAGCGAGAGGGTGGATGGCATCAGCATCGCGCCGAACACTCCCATCCCCGCGCGGGCGGCGATGAGCCACTCTGCGCTTGGCGCGAAGGCGGCCAATCCCGAGACGATGCCGAAGCCGGTAGCGCCGAGGAGGAGCATCCGTCGTCTGCCGAAGCGGTCGCCGAGCACACCCATAGTCACCAGCAGGCTTGCGAGCACGAGTGGGTATGCGCTAATAATCCAGAGCTGTTGAGTCGCAGTGGGCGCGAGGTCAAGCGCGATCTGCGGTAGCGCGAAGCTCAGCACTGTGTTGTCCACCGAGATGAGCAGTACCGGCAGCATAAGCACAACGAGTGCCGCCCAGCCGCGGCGTCCAACGCGCGGGGCAACTGTTGTCGGTGTGTTGGTGACTGTGGTCGTCATCTCTTCCCTCAATTTGCAAACCGGCATTTATAAACCGGCCAGTCGGTATAGTAACAGGGGTGGATGCGCCGCTGCTGTGAACTCGCTTGGTACGATCGAGCGCATGGGCCGACCTCCCCGAGCCCGCGAGCGAGTTCTCGACGCATTCGCGGCGATCTTGATCGACGAGGGTGAGCGGGCGGCGACGATGGATGCCGCGGCGAAGGCTGCCGGTGTCTCCAAAGGCGGACTGCTCTATCATTTCGCGTCGAAGGATGCGCTCGAATCTGGCGTGATCGAGCGCCTGGATGCGCTCGTGACTGACGACATTGCCGCGATGAAGATCGCGGCAGACGGCGCGATCGCCTATTTTTTACGGTCGTCCGTCATGGAGGACGACCCACTGGACCGCACACTTCTTGCGGCTGCCCGGCTCGCTCAGGGCGGTAACGCCTTGGCAAGTGACGCCCTGCGCGACGCGCGCGAGCGGTGGGCCGACGCCCTGCGTCCGCACGCGCGCGATGCGGCATCCCTCGACCTTGTCCTGCTGGTCGGCGACGGGCTCTACTTCAACAACGCGTTGGCCGGTGGGGCCATCCCGGGTCCAGTGCCCAGGGGAGCAGAAATGGATGCGCTCATCGAACTCGTCGAGGGCGCGACGCGGCGTTAGGTGACCGGTCCGGAAGAATTCCACACTCCTTACAAACCGGGGACGACAGCTCACAAAGCACCCCGAATCCTGCGCCGCAGCAGTCCGCGAACCTATCCTGAAGTGTGAGTTCTCTTGCCCCGATCGCGCAGCGCACTAACGTGCTCGCCGATCGGCGCGTGCTCGTTGTGGAGGACGACCCAACCGTGCGCGAGGTGGCGGTCAGCTACTTAGAGGCCGCCGGCTTCATCGTCGGCTCGACGGGGGACGGTTTTGCAGCCCTCTCCGAGCTTGAACGAATCGCTCCAGACCTGGTTGTGCTCGACCGGATGCTCCCTGGCATCGATGGCGCAGAGCTGTGCCGTCGCATCCGCGCCACGACAACTGTGCCGATCATCATGCTGACCGCGATGGGCTCGACCGAGGATCGCATCTCAGGACTCGAGGCTGGCGCGGACGACTACCTGACCAAGCCGTTCTCGCCGCGCGAGTTGGTGTTGCGCGTGCAGTCGATTCTGCGACGCAGCGTGAATGAGTTGACCCCAGAGGCTGCATTCGAGCTCGGCGAGTTCTCGCTCGATCCTTCGGCTCGCATCATCACGAAGGGCGGCGAGGAACTTGCGCTTTCGGTGCGCGAGTTCGATCTGTTCTCGTTCCTGCTGAAGCATCCGCGACAGGCGTTCAGTCGGGAGCAGTTGCTGCGATCGGTCTGGCACTGGGAGTTTGGAGATCTGTCGACGGTTACCGTGACGGTGCGCCGCGTGCGCGAGAAGATCGAGGCCGACCCGACCAACCCGACGATCCTGGTAACCGTGTGGGGCGTCGGCTACCGTCTCGC
>ENA-ORBV01005244-ORBV01005244.1-microbial-mat-metagenome-genome-assembly--contig:-NODE-5244-length-24036-cov-5.642598_pt1 | contig 24036 bp, 24 predicted proteins | sample MGYA00237777_ERZ505514 | MGnify/ENA primary metagenome ERZ505514 (study PRJEB26160, sample SAMN06269048) | microbial mat metagenome | isolation source: Oligotrophic lake microbial mat | place... | reverse complement strand
TTGTGTTCCGCATTAGATCTTGTGTCTTTTCCATTAGGGCGCACATCAGTTCTTGGTCTAGAACTCGGGACACGACTCTGATTCGTGGGTTGAATCACGGATGAAATCGTACCATTGTCAACTTTAAAAGTCACAACCCCTTCTTTACAGTTCAAAAGAGCTATTAATTTTGTTGCAATTATTTAGGTAGCCCATGAAAATTCATTTTTTATAATTAAAAAAAAATCTTCTTAGTTCACTACATTACGAACCTTCAATAAAATAAATCAAGCTCTGGTTTTGATAGATGTCATTTTAACAAATGATATTAATTCAACTGTCTACTGTAGCACTCATCCTTGACATCTGCAATCTTTAATAATTAGCAATGAGAGACACCAAAGTAAACATTGAGCAAGGAGCTCTATCACAGAAACAATTTGTCTCCAATTTCTTTATGTCTCCAAAATCTATGATACATTCTTAGTTTTCCACTAACAGTCTACATTGAAACAGACATCCATCTCATTTTCAGCATTGTGTTTAGGACAAACATTATCCCCAACATTGCTTGGTTGGTTGAAAGAGCATGAACTAACCAAACCTAGGCTTTTTTGGTTGATCTATACATGCATTATGTTTGGTTCATTGTCACCTGGTTTCTAAATCAAATTGAACAAACACAATATTTCTTTATCTGATCGGTTGAAGAGCTTGATCCAGTCAGGCTTGGGCTCTGTTGGTCGACAAGCGCCGGCGTAGTGGCTGGCTGCGTGACCCCTTGTATCAAATTGCTCTTGGGAAATGGCAAGCTGTGTAATGTACCAGTACTTCATTCGGATGAACCAAACTACGTGTCTGCGTTGCAGTTTCTAGTAGGGCTAGGTACGCTCTGGGTTACGGTGCACGGAAAACCTAGTCCAAAACCCTTCTTAGTGCTGGATAAGTTATTTTACTTTGTGTGTGTTACTAGCAGATTTGAAACGGATAATGATATTATAATCAACAGCTTGAAATAAGAATTACGAAAGTGTGTTTCTAGTAGAGGCGCAAAAACGATGGGTGCACGGCCCCACCGTAGTGGTTATTGCAAGTATATTCAAACTATAGTTTGATTTGCTGGACTAAGCTTCTCGGCCGACCATTGGCATCTTCTTCACATAAACGTCTTGGCCTTGAATCATACCCATACACGAAATACCAATCCAAGTAACAGTGGCGAAAAGCAGAGTGAACAGAATGCCTGCAAGGATGTTGGGCGTCATGCTTACATAGTATACGCCTGTCATATCATCATTGTTGTTGTTATTTTGTTGTTGATCTCCGTTGTCTTCTTCTTGTTGCTGATCTTCAAGACGACGGCGTCCTTGGCGGCCAGTGGTCTTCATCTTGGACAATCGACGCCTGTTCTCTTGAAATCGCTCATGCTTGACTTCGTCGTGTGATCGAACAGCAGTCAAAACAACACTAGACACTGACTTGTGTTGGATTGCACTGACTACAGCACGATCCAACACCGAGCTGTCCGCACGTGGATCAACTTTTACAATCAAAACAGTGGCACCTGCCATATCCTTGGATCGCTTGTAAGCGTACTTTTGCGCCTTGGACATGACACCACCTTCTGCAACGTCAACTTCAATTTTACTGCTATCACCGATTGATTCCAGCTTGCTGTTGAGTTCGCCTAGACTGACGGGGACGACCTTGTGGCCGGCACCAACTTGGGTGGCACTGCGAACCATAGCGTCAGGACTCTCGATGCCACTAACATGGTGGTGGATACAATCAGCGTTGTCGTATTCTTTTTGTACATTAGGAAGAGCACCAGACGAAGCCAATGCCGACAAGGACTCAGTACCATCCTCGCTTCTGCCGATCACAAAGATGACAGACGAAAGGGAGTCGACCTCCGGCTCCACCGTAAGAACCTCCGATAATAGATCGGAAGCCTTCAATTCCGTAGAAGTTCTTACTGTAGCTTCTGTTTGCCCATTCTTCCAGACTACCGCTGGCGCAGCCAATGCCGACCCTAAGATGGATAGCAATACTAGAGATACTGTCTTCATCATGGTCTCTCTCTGTTACGGATAGTTATTTGCTACTAGTAGTGGAGTAGCGGATATTGATAGCTAACTTTGATAGACGATGATACACGGGATCACAACACGGGGATACAGTAGCGATGGGTCCTGTCTTCGTGTGCGGCGATCTGCTACCCACGCCTACCGGTACTTTTCGCGCAAGCCGTTTACTGCCTCACGTTTGTCATTCTATTTTTATTTATATCATTCGGCATTGAAACTTCCGGAAAGACAGCCCTGGCGTGGTGTCAACGGTGACGACGCCCGCTTGCCTCAACCGACGTGAACCACCCGGGCAAAACGATGACTAATGTGACTGAAAATGATGAAGAAGTGTGCGTGATTAATAAAGAAAACCACAAACACTCATCATCGATATCATCATCAATCAGCATGAACAACAACCAACGAACACTGTTAGTCTGGATAGCTACTAGTAGTATTAACAAATATAATAGTAGCTAGAGTAAAGACAGCAGGCAGCCTTGATTGCTACAAAGCAAGCGGTTCACTACCTCAAATTGATAGATTAGGTTGAAATCATCGAACATGATCCAGCAATCCATAAACCGGCTGTCGGCCATGCTTCGGCTTCAGTTTTTCAATTTTTTCCCTCGCACTCATCAAGTTCCATGTCTCGAGCCCCTCTTGATTCCAGGATGTGACACTACGGCATCATCATCACCTTCGTCGGCGCTGGCTCCCTGGCTTGAGGCTCTCTGGTTTGCTGTTCCGAAAAGTAAAATTACTAGATCCAAAAAGCGAATGAAGACGACCGCCCAGAAGCGCATCAAATTGAAGAAGAATATCATTACTGACCCAAGAACTGGAGAGCCAACTCTGATGCACAAACTGCCAAAAAATTGGAAGGATTTTCTACCAAAACTTGATTAGAATTTATGTTATTTGTATCTACCCAAATTCGACTTAAAGCTTTATTATATCGATTGTTGTATTGAAGGTTATCTTTTCATCATCCATGGTTATTAAAATGAGCTCTGTATGTAGCACTGGATGAATATCAAGAAAAGAAAGAGGAAGACGCCATTTTCAATTCATTTGTAATTTACTAGCCCCCCGTTCTAGATAGCTTGCTTACGAGCTTTTTTTTGGCGGCAACCAACTAGACAATCTCGTTTCGTTTTGCAAAACATGTCTACTATGCAGCAGACATTTCTACTTTATCATGATATCCAGGAATACTTCCTTGGATATTGAACGAGGATGACGCAGCGGCAAGTCGGACCAACCGTCATAGACATCGTTTCGAACAAATAGGTCTTGATTGAAATGCAGTGACGAGGAATTTGTAATTTCGGGACTGCAGACGTCGAACACCGAGCAAAACGAAAGTGGAACATGGCACTTGCCGTTGTTCTGGTTTTCTTTAAAGGAAGTAACGTATCCATGACTCGCACCGATGACTTGATCAAAGCAAGTATTGCCGGCAACTCCCAAGTAGGTACTTTGATGACTTTTCCCTCTCTGAATATAGGCAGTCCGATCGGCACCTGTCGATCGATTGTAGGTTGCACTTGCCTCAATGTTGTCTTGATAGATGACGTGTACTTGGGACAGGCTACTGTTGGCATTGTAGGATCCAATAGTGTGATAAAGTGTCTGATCAACCTCAGCATCTATGAGAAAAGTCCCATTGGACTCTTTATAGTCTGTCGTCACTGCTGACGGGTACTCAAAGTGCTCTATCCGGTTGTATGCTGACGATGCCAAGCTACTTTCGAGATGAGCCGTGGTCAGCTGCAAACTTTCCCCGACGAGGCTATTCGTGACGATAGAAGTCGTTTTGGCCGAGACTCTCGTCGACTTGCCTGCCAAATCAATAGCCTCGATCACTAATTCAGATTCGAATTCTTCAGTCCAAGTAATATTTGTCGTATTTGATGAAAGAGACGAAGAGTTTGTTATTACCACCTTTGGGCCACGCTGGAAGAATTGATAGTTGTGTGGATTGGACCGAAGATAGGTATCTTTGTTTTTGCTCGAGCTCATAGCGTCATTGTCATTGAAAATTACTAAGACAGGATCAACATTCCACTGGCCCTTAATGCTGTTTCCAATGATCTTGACTTCGATCTCATGAGGCTTACCGTCCCTGAGTTTTGGCAAAAAGGGGCTAATGTCAAAAAAGTAGGGAGGAATATTAAAGCTGTATATCCCCGTCTGTGGTCGCCACAAAAGCGGGTTGATACCCCCGGTATAGACAACAGGGAAGGGTGGCTGTATTCCTGCTACTTGTCCATCAATCAACAATTGAATTTCACGAGAGCTCCCACCACCGCACATTCCGTATTCGTTGGCGATGGCATCGGGTGGGTTCGTGTACCAGAATTCTTCGCAGCCATGCCCAGAGGCGTACAGATCAATATGAGCTCGTGTAGCATCTATAGCTGGCATTGTGATGTTGGCAGGTTTTGATTGGCCGCCACTGATGGCCATGGAGGACCAGGCATCTTGATGTTGAGGTGGATTGGTCAGACTTAAGACATAGTCTGCGATGGGCACTCTCTCTCCTAATGAAACGCCTTCTGACTGATACATCAAAAGCTGAGCCGACAGGTAAATAACGCCCGTATAAATCTTATTGACATTGTTGGGTATTTGCACTTGAACTTCCCCCTCTTGAAACAGCGAGGCATACATGGTCACATCGCGCTCCACCTTCCATTCAATTCCTTCCGCCGTGGGTTCCGGTGTGGTCATGCGCAACAATTCCACTCCATTGATCCACAATGCTCCCACTCGATCATACTGAACGCCAGCAACGTGTCCTTGGACTTGCAAAATGATTCTGTCCCAAAATCTTGTCGTTGTCGTCATTTCCTTCTCGTTATCTTTACTGTTGCAATGCGATGGCGAAAAGGGAAACTTGGAAATGGTGCTGTAGGAATCCAACGACGCATTTTGAAACAAGCTGATTCGACAGGGCGAAGACTTGTGTTTATTATTTGTGAGAGCAATGGGAGGTCCAGCTGCAAAGGGATTTTGTGACTCGGGAAAGGCGTCGACAAGACCAACAAAAATGGCTGCTGCTACTGTTGCTACCGCTGCGAGGAGCCAAAGTTTTGAACCATGCCAATGCAAAGATGTGTTTTTCATTGCAATGCAGTACCGATTTTGACAGTGGAGGAAGAGACATCCGAAAATAAACTGGAGATAAACACAAGAGGAAGATATAGCCAGTTGCCAGAGATTGATTGTACTCCTACTAGCTAGCTAGCTAGAGAGATACTAGGATAAGCAAGGATAATCAAATGGAAGATGCAATTGATTGACATTCCTGTCGAATCCAACATGCCAATCTTTTTCGTTTTGTCATAAAAAAATGAAAGCTCAAAACGTTGCCCGGGTGGAAGGAGTTTGGTTTCTTAAAACTAAAGTCTGATGCCGACCACCACGAAATCAACGACGACGATGGGCGACGGCACATGTACACCAGCTATTAGCTATCTCTTCATTCATTCAACTAGACTAGCTACAGTACTACCAGTAGCGGAGATAGCTACTACTGTCTTACCAGTCCAACGTGAATGTTTCGTTTCTACTTTGAGTTTTAGTGCAACACTTCAACAAATACATAAACAATGGCATTCTCATCAGTCCTGTGGCGGGGAGTCTCGTCCATCGCATCCTCCTCCTCGTGTTTGCTACGACCATCGTTAGCAGCATCAGCGTCGTCGCCATTGACAGCATCTGTAGCACCAATTTATCGGGCAGCGCCAACATCTTGGTTGGGAGGAATGCTTGGAGGAATGCGCTTCAAGCATGCCTTCAAGACCAACCGAAGTGCCTACAAGAGATTTCGTGTGCGAGGAAATGGTAGTTTAAAGAGGTAAGTGCTGTTGTTTTTTACGTGACGATGGAAGGGGTTGCATGGTACCATTGTTTCTAACTTTTTGCCCATGCCCATCAAATTGGAAAACAGAAACAAGGCTGGGTAAGTCAACAACCTTTTGTCATGCCTCTATTTAAAAAATATCCTAGGTGTTGCATTCATTTGCTGTGACCCCACCCGTTTACCCTCATTATTACTACAACAGGAAATCACACAATACAGGACACAAAGGAAGAAAGCAGGTCACTCAATTGAGTCAATCCACCGGCGTGATCGAGAAAAAAATTGAACAACGAATGAGGTTGCTGATAGGTGCCAAAGCATAGAGAGAGAGAAAACAATTTGACTCCAAAATGACAATCATCTTTTTCTAAAAAGAAACCCTTGCATTTCACATTCCAAAACCCTGTACACATGCATCGCTTTGTTCGACGAAGAAGCATCGAATTGGGGACGAAAACAACAAAAGACGTTTCTTTCTAGTACTTTTCTCTTTATAAACAGCTTTTCGCTTTAAACGATTTACTAAAATGAGTGTAAAATTTATACTTTCTCGGTCAATTCAGGAACAGCTTCAAACAAGTCTGCCACCAAACCATAGTCTGCCACCTGGAAGATGGGAGCTTCAGGGTCCTTGTTAATTGCCACGATTGTTTTGGAGTCTTTCATTCCAGATAAATGTTGAATGGCACCCGAGATTCCGACCTGTGAAGAAGAAAACGTGAATGGTGTTAGTATTCATAGTAGAGCTGAGGCGACATGTTTAAACTGTCCAACTTCAACCAAAAGCCCAGCAAAACAAATAATTAAAAAAATAAAGTAAAGAACGTACCGCAATGTATAGATCAGGTGCTACCACTTTGCCGGTTTGTCCCACTTGCAAATCATTGGGCACAAAGCCAGCATCGACAGCGGCACGAGATGCCCCCACGGCTCCTCCTAATTTATCGGCCAACGCTTCCAAAATGGGAAAGTTGTCACCGGATTTCATACCACGTCCACCGCTGACGACGATGTTAGCACTGCCCAAATCAGGTCGATCACTCTTGCTGACATTTTCACTGTCCCAAACCGATTTGTCAAAGATAACGGCATCAACGGTATCCACCGAACCAGCATCTTCCAATGCTGCTTTATCAAAAGATGTAGGACGAATGGAAAGTACTTTGAGGGCATCCTTGGCCTTGACTTTGCACAAGACATTTCCAGCGTACATGGGTCGGACATAAGTATCTAAATAGCAATAATTAATAGCATGAAATTAGAAGTTTCCAATGATTGTGTTTTCAATTAAAAAGAAAATAGTATGAGTGAGAAACAAGACAAAATTCACCCAAAATATTAATAAATCCTCTCAACCTAACCCAAGCAAACTTCTTCTACACATTATTTTCGAAAAGAAATTATAGAAACTCCACAACAACTTCTTTTACGTACCAGGCTCTAGAATTTCAATAATATCCGTGACCGGCGACACTCCCAACAAGGCAGCGACACGAGGAATGACCGTGGCTCCAAATTTAGAGGATGTTCCCACCACGTAATCGTACGATCCAGCACCGCTCGTTGCTTGCAAGGTACTGGCCACGGTTTCGGCGGCAGCCCTGGGAGCCGCCGCAAAATAGACCTTGGAGACCCCGGCCGGAATTTTGGTGGGTGGAGCATCCCCGACGACCAATAATTCAATGGAATCGCCTCCTAATTTAGCGGCAGCAGTAATGGCAGATTGGGTAGGAGGTGGAGTATGGCCATCGGGGGTCAGAGGGTCTGAGAGGACCAAAGTAGAACCCCAGCAGACTTGATGTGCACAAGCACCACGTGCGGCAAACAAGGCGGAAGACTTGCCAGCCAATCGGGCTGTGGTTCGAAGCGAGGCAACCGAGAGCATAGTTGTGTTTAGTATTGACTATCTACTGTATCAGACTGGAATTACTATTAGCTAGTACTGTTGTAGAAGAAATGCTTGTGATGAAGCTGCTTTCTTTCTATCGTTAAAAACAAGAGGTGCCTGGCGAAGCATTCCTTGGTTGTTGTTATCGTGGTGGGCTGAAGTTGATTGGTTTTCTTCGAGATAGAGTGATGGTGATGGCCGTGACGGTGCGGTATGTGGTGCTTGTAGCAGTACCCTGAACCCTATTTGTGTTCGCTTACTCGTGAAAAGATCTTTTGGATCCTGCCATCGCATCATCATCATGACTGCCAATGATCAGTCCCAAAACCATTCGATTCGTGAGCGTCATTGACATCTCGCGAACTGCCTGCATTACGCTTGATTTTTGGAACGAATGATTGATAGCCCAGAACAAAGCAGATCATCATCGATCGGTCAATCGAGCTGAAGCTTTTACTAGCTACTAGTAGCGCCTGAGCTGCACTTGCAAACAATCATTCTCGTGTTCTTGCTAGACTACTAGCCAGTAGTAGACTAAAGTAGCTATCGAGTCGTCGAGGTATACAAGTAGTGCATAATTCATTGTCATCCAACGAAACATCACCAAGAACAGCAACTCCCTTTGAAATTAATTTTTAAACAATGTCTGGATTATTCATTGTTGCCGCCAAGAGGACTCCCTTTGGAGCTTTTGGAGGATCGCTCAAGGCTTTGACGGCCACGGATTTGTGTGTTGCCTCGACCAAAGCTGCGCTGGCTCAAGCCAATTTGGATCCTTCCTTGATTGATACATGCTTTGTGGGAAATGTCATTCAAAGTTCGTCCGATGCTGCCTATACCGCTCGTCACGTCGCTCTCAAATCGGGATGTGCCATTGGAACACCTGCCTTGACGATTAATCGATTGTGTGGATCTGGTTTCGAGACAGTCATTCAAGGAGCTACTAGTATCAAGGTTGGCGATGCCTCCATTGCTCTTTGTGGTGGAACAGGTACGAAATAATAAAATTATTACTGTACTTCATTGTATTGTATTTTACGCAATCCCATGCCATGATGGACAACCATTTTCATCATGAATGGATTGCCTTTTGTATTTTTGGAACAATTTTGAAATTTTACTAACTTAACCGTCACTTTCCTCCCATCACTCTTTTAATTACCAAAAATAGAAAATATGTCCATGGCTCCACTCCAAGTGAGCGGTAATGACGCTCGATGGGGTGTCGCGCTTGGCAAAGGCTTGAGACTGGGCGATGCTTTGTGGGATGGTTTGACCGATGCTCACGCAGGATGCCCCATGGGAATCACCGCTGAAAATTTGGCTGAAAAATATGGCATTACCCGTCAAGAATGTGATGAATATGCTATTCGAAGGTATGTATGTGCTGTTTATGTTCGAATTGCTCTATTATAATTTTTTATTTCGTTGGATGCCTGATTTTTGTGTCTGGGGTCATGTACTTTTTATTTCTTGTTTTGCTCAATGTTGTCAATTTCAATTTTCTCTTTAAAAAAAATGTACACAGTCAAACACTCTGGGGCAAAGCCAAGGCCAGCGGAGTCTTTGATCTGGAAATGGCACCCATTGAAGTGAAAACCAAGAAAGGAACACAGCTGGTGGATACCGATGAACATCCACGCCCCGAAACCCAGTTGGAAAAACTTGGAAAGCTCAATGCAGTCTTTAAGAAGGATGGTGTTGTCACAGCTGCCAACGCATCCGGTATTTGTGACGGTGCAGGATCCGTGATTTTGGCGTCCGAAGAGGCAGTCAAGAAACACGGCCTCAAGCCATTGGCACGTTTGGTTTCCTACGGTGTGACTGGTTGTGACCCTAGCATTATGGGTATCGGACCTGTCACTGCCATTCAACAAGCTTTGGCAAGGGGCGGAATTTCACTTGGAGACGTTGATCGTTTTGAAATCAATGAAGCCTTTGCAGCTCAATTCTTGGCTTGTGCTAAGGAGTTGGGACTGGATATGGACAAGACTAACTTGCATGGAGGAGCCATCAGTTTGGGACACCCTCTCGGAGCATCTGGTACGTGATACCTATACAGAAGTTCAATAAATCTTTTGTTCTTTTTTCATTTGTTGGCTAATCCTTCTTTTCCGCTATTGCAGGGTCCCGTATTATGGCTCACCTTGCGAATGAGTTCCACCAAGAAGGAAACACCAACAAGATACATGTAGGATCTGCCTGCATTGGAGGAGGACAAGGAATTGCCGTTGTATTGGAGCGGGCATAGAAAGTCCGTTGATTTTCTTTTTTCTTCAACCTACACTAAGGATAAAACCTCCTGCCTCCTACTCGCAAATATTTAATAATTGATACAGAGTGATCCACAATATTTTTCATCCCTTTAGGATCCCTTAGATTTCCCTCAGATCCGTTTGTAAAATTTCATTTACCCAGGGGGGGGGTCTTTGTTTCCCACAAGTGTTTCAACCTCAGCTTTCTATAAATGAAGGGACTGTCAATAGATTTTTAGCAGTTGATACTGTAGTGATTTTTGCTTTATTTCTCGCCTCCGGTAGTTTGATAGTAGACGCACAGTATCTCTATTGGATCTTTTACTTCTTGTCGCACTCTCGCCCCGATTTTCCCCGAGGATGGATGGTCATTGATGGATTCATTCTTCGATCCCATCATAGCATGATACAATCATCGTCACCACCCATCCTTTGGAAACATTATTTACTTGTAGCACTACCAGCACTTTCACCATGTCAGGAATCTTTATCGTCGCCGCCAAGAGAACACCGTTCGGGTCGTTCGGAGGATCTTTGAAAGGAATAACTCCCACGCAGCTGGGTGTGGTTTCCACAAAAGCGGCTTTCGAACAGGCAAAGTGCGACCCCGCTATTGTCGACACGGTTTACTTTGGCAATATTAACCCAAGCTCTCCTGATTCGCCTTACTTGGCCAGACATGTTGCATTGAAATCCGGTTGTTCTGTATCCACGCCAGCGCTAACATTGAATCGAGCTTGCGGCAGTGGATTCGAAAGTGTCATCCAAGGCGCCAATGCTATCAAGGTGGGAGATGCCAAAGTGGCTTTATGCGGTGGAGCAGAAAACATGTCGTCCGCTCCCATGCAAATATGTGGTAACGATGTTCGGTGGGGCGTGGCCCTGGGAAAGGGTCTTAAAGCCAGGGATGGATTGTGGGCAGGACTCAACGATGACTACGTGCCAATCTCCATGGGTATGACAGCGGAAAATCTAGCAGGTAGGCCATTTATGAATGTCTGTAAAAGATCCTGAAACGTTTGGTTTGATTCTGAATCAATCGGTCCTTGCTCATTTATTGTCCTCTTTAAAATGTGTCGCATTTTTTCAGACAAGTACAACATCACACGGCAACAGTGTGACGAATTTGCTTTGCGGAGGTACGTCGGTTGATGGATTTTCGAATTCAGCCCTGTGGAGTATTGAAAATCACATTGTTTCCTGACTTTTTAAATATCTGACAACATATACATCCAACCCTTTATCCATGAAATAACAACAACAATCAGTCAACGAAATTGGAAGGCTGCACACGATAGGGGTTTGTTTGGTTTGGAAATGGCTCCGGTGGAGATTGAGTCTCGCAAAGGCACAACAGTTTTGGACACAGATGAGCATCCCCGCCCGGAAATTACGATTGAAAAATTGAACAGGTGAGAACTGGAGAAGAATCAATCCTCTTTGTATGATGTTGATGAAAGAAATACACGTTTGACTTGAGCATTATGATGTTTCACCCTCGTGAAATGAGTTGAACATTAATGGATAAGATGCGATTTGATCTCTTCTATGGAAGTTTGGCACTTGTGCTCCCGATTGAATTGGGCGTCGTGAATCATCTTGAACCCTCTTTAATCTCTTGAATAACACATCTACCAAAACTCACCAAACCTTCATTTACCTTACCTTGCAGACTCAGACCCGTCTTTAAAGAGGATGGGGTGGTCACTGCAGCGAATGCTTCCGGCATTTGCGACGGTGCTGGTTCCATATTGCTAGCGTCCGAGGAGGCTGTGAAGGAATATAACTTGACACCTCTCGCCAGACTTGTGTCGTACGGTATCACTGGGTGTGCTCCTGAGATTATGGGAATTGGTCCAGTTTCTGCAATACAGCAAGCCTTGCAGAGAGCTGGCCTGTCCATGAGCGATATGGATCGTGTAGAGATTAACGAAGCATTCGCTGCACAGTTCCTGGCTTGCGCCAAAGAATTGGAGATTGATATGGATAAAACTAACATAAATGGAGGAGCGATTTCATTAGGGCATCCAACTGGAGCTTCAGGTACGTTCAATTTTTCTGTCTGCATGATTTGAGTGAGAAGAAAGAACATGTGCCAAATCAGGGAGGTCTCGCGATGTAAAAGCCTATCTAATTTATTGTCGCCGTCGTCTTCATCCACTTTCAAAATCTTTCTACCAGGCTCTCGCATTATTGCTCATCTAGCCAATGAGTTTCACCGAGGCGATAGTTCTGCTAAATTGAGTATTGGTGCGGCCTGTATCGGCGGCGGGCAAGGCATTTCTGTCCTATTGGAGAAAGCTTAAGCATCATCCCACAAATTTAAAACTTTGCAATTTCATCCACCCCTAACTCGTAGCTGTGGTTTTTTGGGAAAAATTGGAAGGGGAATTTTCCATTATTATTTCTCATTCATCATCCCTCGTAGTGCTTTGAAACCAACGCCCCAGTGCGATAGCATCCAGCGTCACGGCCCAATAACATGGACCGGTGATACTTGAAAGTGCAAGTTGTTGATAGTCTTCTCTCAGCAGTGGTGTTAGCAGCCCAATGTTGCCAGGAACATTGGCAAGCGGGAAGTAGTCTGCAGCGTCGGGAACATACTCCCAGAAACCATTCGCAACAAATGGCAATTCTGATAAAGGCCCACCAACAGAGGTTACCCCTGCAGCTAGCAAAGCAGGGATTGTCCCGTCCAGGAAGTACCACTGAACAAAAGCTGCGAACAAAAGGACTGCGTAATTGATGCCTTGAGAGGAAGTCTCAACAAAAGGGATGGAATGTCCCGACGCAAGCGCATTACTGAATGGCTCGTGTAGTTCCAAATACTGAGAAGCTTTAATGATAACAATCGTTGTCAAAACAGCCGCGACTGCTTTGATCCGTAGTGTCTTTGGGTCTTGACTGCTGTTCGGAAAAGTTTCAGAACCAGTTGCTATTTTCCTAATGAAGGTGGAATCCAAGAGCAAGTGGAACACACGCGGAAGAATGTCTCCCAGGACAACATAAGCAAAACCGAGCAACAGCGGCACAGACCAGCTTGAACACAACATGTATTCTTGTTCAAAGATACCCGAAAGGCCATCTAGGGGCCATTTCACAGTGATCGGTGCCAAGTCATAGCGAAGAAGGCACTGATTGTGGAAACTATCGACGATCGGTCCGATTGTGGCACCAAAGACAAACAGCTTTGCTGATGATGCTGGCTTCAACGGACTCAGTCTCATTTTTTTTTTTTAATATCCTTGATGGCCTTTGGAAGAGCTAGTGGCGATTGCTGCCCGTACACTGGTACTGGCAGCAGCAACATCATGGGCATCATGGTGGTGGTAAGGAAGTTGCTGTGTAACGAAGATAATGTTGTCGGGTTGAAAATAATGAGGCAGTCATATCAGTGACGTGTTCACACGACGGACGCACACTACCTCGATATTCCGCATTTATTCGCCGAGCGGGTTGGCCGGTCCAAATCGTGTCATTTTCTGGCCTGCAGCGCACTGAAGAACTTATCCATGCGTTGCTTGATACTATCGCTCAGCTCATGGCCACAAAAAGCATGATCCATAGAGGTAACCACAATATGCTGGAGCTTTTCCACTGGCACTTTCCACGCTCTAGCCAGCAACAATAGCTCCTGTGTTGCGTTGGTGTGAAACACACCGGGATCATCCGTCCCGATGGATATGGGGTAGCCACATTGCAACCAGTGTTTCAATTGAGGATGTTGCTGTAACCCATGGATCAAATTTCCGCCCATATGCTTGGCCAATTCCAGTGTCATGACGTTGCTTGTTGGACAGGACTCGACTGGGATCTGGATCTTGTTGATAAGCAAATCACGAAGCGGCGGCGGCAGTAGCAACGCATGACCTATGCGGTCTGGACGAAAGTCAAAAACTGCCATGACTTCTTCAAATGATTTCTGCAGTACAGGATTTGCTTGGCTGCTGTCCTCCCCCACAGGAACCTCGGCTGTCGGCAGGGCGGGGAAAATGTGAGCCATAAAAAGTCGTCGTACTCGACTCATATATAGTCCCCAATCACACATCCACAAGTATAATATAATAACCACGTACCACAATGGACCGTCACTTTGAGCCCAGCATGACGAGCATTAGTAATACTGCCTTGAAAATCGCGAAAGTCGTTCCTGGTTGGATTGCCTCCAATATCCACCCCTACAACCAATGAGTTTGGTTCCTGGAAGAAACTAATTGCGAGTGCAAAATTTTCTTCAGCTTCTTCTACAGATCCAGATCGGTCGATTGAGACAATAAAGCGGCATTTCATTGGCATCCTGACAGGTGTACCTACAGTACTCTGTTTGTTGTTCTCCAGTATTGCGGACTGATATTGTTCTTCTTGCTCTTGTTCAAACTCTTTCAGAACCTTGAGAATCGTCTCAATATATTCCCTCTTGGTCAAACCATCCCTTTTCATGATTTTAGGTGTAGATCGAAGTTCCAAATAAACGACATGGTGACGAGCAAAATCTTCCAGAGCCTCTCGTGTAATACGCCTCAGTGCATCGGCATCATCGACAACTTTGGGAATTTCGGCAAACATCTCAAAGCAATCCTGAAGAGATCGTGGCCTGACATTGTACATGTAAGAATACGAATTTTCGCTCTCTGACGAAGACAAGGGCTGATGAGTTTGTTCCTCCTCGTGCTGGCGTCCAAAATGGGTCGAAGACAGGGTCACATTTCGTTGCTCTGCCAGTTGAAAAATAGTATCTTCACGTATGCATCCATTCAAGTGAGCGTGAAGCTCTACTTTTGGCATTGCCCGTACAAAGTCTTGCAATTGCTTATCTTCTTCCATTATGTATCCTGGATTGTCTTCGCGGTCTTATATCTGGCTTGGTCTCTACTTGTATACTAGTATATATAATAGTGTCTGTTGTTCTGACAAGCACGGAATCAACATGCTGCATCGGACATCGTATGCCGATGTTGAATCAATGAGATGATGGGCGCCATGGTTAACAGGATGTTGTAGAGATAGTGTGCGACTGTTCCTGAAGTCGAGCAATCACGACAACGCCATGCACAACCAGTTGAGTAAAGTTGTTCATCATGATAAAAAATGAAAGCAATCGATTCTGAAGGAGTCTAGACTACAAGTATACTAGTATTATTATACAGGCATAGCTGCTCCACTGTATTGGCGATGCACTGGCAGCACATCTATGGCACAACGAAAGCAAACAAAGAGATTGGAACTGGCACACCAAGGGCTTTATTCGTCTTCATCTACAACCCAAGAAAGAGATACAGTATATTGTTTCGTGGATCACCCGATAAGAAAAATCCGCATACGCCCACACCGGAAGCTGGGTACACGCCAACCAACATCGTGGAACACGGGTACTGTTGGTAATTCCATAGCCATTCTCATTTCATCCATCCACAGCTTCCTACAACACTCTGCACAGGAGATTTGATTTTTTGCTGGCAATACGATTTTTCACAAGGATCATCGAGCAACAGCAAGGAAACATATTTGTATTTCAACTCTACAACACCGACAAAGATCACGTTGGAATAATTGTTGCTATTACTTCGTTGATTTGGATTTTTATTTTACTTTGTAAGCATGAGAAGCAATGAATGAAACCAGTAGTAAAAAGAGTAGACGACGGCCGCCAAGCGGTCGATTCAAGAGAGCCAAAAAAGATCAAGAAGAAGGACAAAAGCGGCGACGGCAGCAGCAGCGCCGACCTCCCAAGGACAATGATCAAAGCACTTCCAACAACTCCAATCAACCCAAGGCAAGAAGACGAGGAAGAAAGACTGAAATGTCCCACAGTACCGGGGGAAGACCTTGCTCCCTGGAACATCCGTCATTAGGCGAGAGTGATGTTATGATCGGTATCGAAGAACAATTGAGAAAACAACGGGAGCAACAACAACAAAAGTCAAAAGACGAAGCTAAGTCACAGACAAAACGTCCAAATGTTCTTGGTAAATACAGATACGATAGCCAGCGACAAGCCTATTTCCCGATCACAAAGAACTCCTCATTCCAGAAAACTGAAACAGAAGAAGACAAAAATCAATCAGCTTCGCCAGGATCTAATCATCAACCGGAAATAAAATCCATGCCTTTGATAGGCTTGCTAGTGGAAGATTGCCCTTCCAAACACAGAAGGGCTCTTCTTCGAGGGGCCTGGGCGGGACGTTGCATTTTCAACAGCATGCAGCTGCCTTCCATGACGGGCCCACGCTTGTCGGCCCATCAGCTCGATCAAATGCAGAGAGACGTAGCGTGCAAATCACTGTTACATCCATCCTGTCGCACTTTTGCAGTGAGATATGATAGCACTACGGGGAATTACTGTAAGCCACTCATTGCCTCAATTTTCGACTGGGACAAAATTGACTATCGACATGGCGTTGGCATAGCGGAAGAACTATACCAGATTGGTGGGATCCACCGCGATGACCACTTTGTGTCATTGCGGCAGTTATCCCTCGGGGGGAGAACTTATACGGGAGCTATCTGCTGTGGAGGGTCCACCAATTCATTGGAAGTGAATAATAGCTTCTTATTAACCCCAGAAGCAAATGAGGATGGAAACGGCACCCGTTACAAAAGTTTCGAATGCTGTGCTACGCCTCACGACTTTGTAGGTTTGGATGACAAGGTTTTGATGGCGCCGATCTCTTCAGGCAAGACTGGACCATCGGACTTTGTTACATTTCACTTGGAATCGGGGTCACTTGAAGGTGGTCGTAAAAGTCGGACGTCGAGGTTACCAACTTCCACTGTGTTTTGTATGGAAGCCGAGTCTAGCAACAATGACCTGCGAAAGAAATACGTTGCACTTGGTCACCGGAACGGCCAAGTCTCTATTTGGGATGTCAACGGGAATGGCATATGTAACTCGACTAGAAAGAGCGCGCACAGCGGTCAAAAACCTGATACTTTTGGAAACACAGTAGCCCTACAATGGTTGGGGGGTGGGAATCAAGTTTTGGCTAAAGGGTCCTTGGGAGACTGCCGCCTTTACGACACCAGGCAAATGGGCCAGCGCCAGAATTATCAAAGCTATGGCGACAAAGAGACAGATCCGTCTCTACTTTGGTCCTTGTCTGCTCCACCGTGCTGCAACTTGGTAAGGTCTAAGATTTCTTTGTACTGCAATGGACTCGCTGTAGACCCAACGCAGTCGTTTGCTATAGCTCCCTTGCTAAATGAAAAAGAAGACCCTTGTTTTGGGTTTTGGTCAGTGACAACTGGGCAACTGGTTGGGCTGAAACAGCTTCAATCGAACGCGGCCTCTGCTGTATTTGAGAAGCCACCACCTTTTCTAGAACTAGCGACAACAACGACACCAGTTTTCACAACCGATGAGAAGGGGGAATTTGTTCTGGCTCCTTCGGCGGGTAACTACTCGGGGGTCTGGTTCAAAAGCGGAAGACCACTGTCACCGTGTACTGGCGACTACAGTTTGAATCTATCACTGGGATCTGGGAGTATTTACCATATGACACTCGCTGGCGGACTGCTTAATGATGAAGGGTTCTAGTCTAACATGGAACTAGCTAAACATTAAGCTCGTTTATTCCACATAAGCTGAAGCTTTTGCTTGAAAGTTGGCGCTCGCATAAACCACGAGTGTGCGTATGCAGTTAGTTCGTCAAGCTGGAGGACACTGTAGAAGTGTCATTTGTATCAGCTCATTGGAGAATAACTGTCTTGGCATCGTCTCCATTCAGCTACTTTCACAGCATACTTACTGTACGACCTTTCCGGCGAGCAAAACCAACAATTGTATAAATCTCAGATACAAAATAGCCTTAACCTAAGAAAGTAAAGGTTCTGTCATCTTCGTCAGCATCCTGTACCTCCACTTCGTTATGATTCATGTCCTCAACTCGACCAGGCAGAAGGCCTCTCTCAAAGAAGAAATCTACAAGTTGGTCGGGGATTTCATCCAGCACGGCTTCCGTCAGTGCGTTGAAACTCTTGTAATCATTGAAGCGGACAAACTTCGTGATGTCTCGGCCGTCTTCCACATTTGCATCGTGCTCGTCCAAAAATGCCATCCCTTTGAAGTCAGCATCGCCAATCCCGACGATAACAACTGAGAGAGGATCTGTACTAGCATCGATCAGTTGTTGCTTCGTTTCCTTCACATTCTCGATATTTCCTGCTGTCAGAACCAAAAGGATTGTGTAGGAAAGCTTTCCTTCCTCTTGCGATACTTCCTGTCGTTTCAAACAAGGGAAATAGTGAGCACACCAATCTATGTCAGCTGCGATGTGCGCATACACACGCCTGCTCCCATCATTCTTACCTGCTCGTGACGCGCATACGACGCCGCTGTCTGTATCACTTCGGTGAACTTTGTTGGGTAGCTCATCGTCAGCGGAGTCCGGAAAACGCCTCTGTATGCGTCCATAATTCCTTGGACACCTTCCACTTCTACTTCGCTTCCGCACTGAAAGCAGTGCCGTACAATGTTGTTGTATTTCGCACCAAATCCCCAGACCGGAAACTTCTGATCGGAGTCGTACTTGGCCAAAATAGATCCAACAGCAAAGATTGCCTTTTCGTAGTCGTTCCACTCCTTCGATTCTGGCGGGTGAAAGTAGTGAGGTGTTCCTTCCTGTCTTGGATCGCCATTGGACGCAGTAAAATCAATAGCAACCGCAAGACTGATCTGACATCCACCGGACAAGTAATCTACAAATTCAGGTTTCGCTTGCTTTGGAGATCTCTCTGGGGCTTCCGCGGCCGCCGAGACAACTGTACCACCCGCCGGGTCTACGTCCGATTCCGCCGCGTTACCATTGTCTGTTTCTGGTCCTGCTTCGCCTTTAATGATATTGGCTTCCATTACAACAATATTCCCCATTTCCTTATCAACTTTCATCAATGGAAACTCAAACGCGTCACCAGAGGCCCGAGCTTCCAGAAAGCCTCTCATGGTGGTTTCGAATTCCCCCATGGTTTTATGCTTGCCTCCTCTCCGGTGATCCCATAACATAACTTTCATCGCTCGATCCATGTCACCATTACACGTTGCTTCTAAATCTAAAATAACTTCACTCCAAACCGGATTCAAGCTGCTCTTTCGAACTTCCGAACGATATACACTCATCCTAATGTGGTAACATAGATTTGCAATTGAACCGCCACAACAGGTCAGTCACGTTGTCTTAACTCCACTTCATGCAGCGCCATTCGTGCCAACAAGGCCAAGCTCTCTTCACATCCCAATCACACAACACCACAAGCAGAACACTAATGTACTTACCAAGTTGCTCCTGTTGGCCGTTCTACTTTTCTATAGAGCTCGAAAAAAGGACTGCTCTTTCCAATAGATTGTAGATTGTGAAGTTTCCTTCCTTTTATCTGCAACCGCATTGCACCCTTGGTCCCTTCCGAGGAACACCGTTCGATGTGAACGTATACAGCACCTCCTGTTTGCAGAGACTTGGAACGCATGTTCCCTCTCCCTCCCAAGACTTCTCCTACTTCAAACAAGGCTGTTCCCATGATTTTGTGCGGGAACTTGCCATCGCGCAATAAATTTCTATTGGATGCATCTCCGGTAATAGCTTGTTGCGTGTGGGCATCCATTTGTGCGAGTTGTCGGGCTGTCTTTCCCGTGGCGGAAACATCAAAGTCAAAGACACCCACTTCTATGTAGTAGGGAACTCCAAATTTGTAGCCATCCAAGAAGATGCTCTTCGACCACGCTGGATTCAGGCTTGAAAAGACACTGAGCGAGCATAGAGGAGTTCGAAGTGCGCGGTGGTTCGAGCAGGGATGTTGGTTGTCGTTACATGAGATGAAGAGGAGCAGAGTTCGGGATCAAACAGTGAATCATCCAGTTGAGTGGAGTGGTCCAAAGAGGGACAGCAAGAGGGAGTAGCGGTATAGTACACGAACAGCGAAGTAGTGTTTGTGGGTGCGCGGGTGTTTCGCAGGCGTGCAAGGAAGAGAAGACAAGGAGATAAATTGTGCAGCATGAAATACAAGGTCAAACAAGAGGTGAGATGTGGACGCCAATTCGAGGGGTACCCTCGTAGATCTCCCGTAGAATTTCTACGAGGAGCGGCGGAAGGACAGACTTACACATCGGTTTGCCCTAACACATGAGGAGGGTTGTTGGGACTATCTCCGCGGATAGTTATGACGGCAAACGGATTAGATACTCCAGACAGAAGACCTCCCAAGTTCTTGAGGTTCTTGGCACTCAAATGGACTTGCAACCGGCTTGTCATGGTGGCCTTCTTCTGGTGTTTGTTATCATGGGGAGGGGAGCGATGCAGCAAGTTTTCCCGCGTTAATTGTCCTCTATAACAAAACCAGCGGTGTTGGTCTTGGTAGGGTGTGAGTGAACGTTGTTAGTGAGTCGCGTAGCGGTGAATTCAACGAATGACCTGCGAATGCCTCCACGGACAAGATCATTAGAGCTCGAGATTGCATACAATACAGAGTTACGGACAGACCGGCAAAACAGCCAGTACAAAAGAGGAAATACCTTGGTAGCACACTACCTCTCGTCGAAAAAAATTGTCAAATGCTGTGACAAGTTCCTGGCCAAAAGCTGAAGATGACACAATGTCTAGCTATGGATGAGGCACCACAATGCCACTGAACAGGCCTGGCAGCAGTATCATTTTAGATGTGAAGTCATTGCAGAAGGCAAGAGCACAAAAGAGAACAAACCATGTGGATTGAGGGACACCAATGCCTAGCAAAATTCGGGACGTGCAAGCGCCTAACATTTCTTCATTGTAGGTTGTAAAAAAGAGGTCCAGGGGATGGATTTGCTATCATATGGTAAATCATATGTATTATTGAAGATCCCATGTGCTGCATTATCACAAATCGAAATAATTATTAGTGACAAGTGTGACATGCATGTGACGACGTGAAAAAACAGACGAATGGATAACAAGCAAATTTTATTTCAATGTAGAATTTATTTTAAAAGCTGCTATACGAACCCCTTGGTGGTGGGTGTAATCTTTAAGTTTGTGTCGCGTGTCAATATTGGGATTTTTCTTGGGTGAGGTCATTTCTTTTATGTTTTTACTTTTTCATGGCGGAGGAATTCACAATGACGTTTGCTCTGGTCTGCGATCGAATTACTGTCATAGCATTGGTGCGATCCACCTTTTCACAGCGTTCCTCAATTTGTTCCCGAGTATAGCCCGGAATGCATTGATTACGAATCTTCACTCGCTCAATACAAACGTCCACGTCCGAGTTCATAAAGATCGTGTAATCGAACATGCCGGCAATATCTTCCCACCCATCCTGGTCGTGGAGCAAGTAGAGTCCCTCGCAGAGCACAATCTTGTGGGTCTTTCGCTCAAAAATATGCGTATCCGGCTCGGGGTCAGCTTTGGCATGATCAAAAGCGGGTAGCTTGATGACGCTTTCCGTTCCATTTTTGAGGCGATCCAAGTCACGTAGCAGAGCACGGGGGTCAAAGGTATCTGGGGCGCCTCGACGGTAGACAAAATCGTCGGCATCCGGAAATGTCCTTAAATAATCCAGCGGGTAGTGGTATCCATCATGAGGAAAAATCTGCGTTGGGTATCCACCTTCTTCCAACATGCTGGCCAACATGAAAGACGAGACAGATTTTCCACTTCCAGGGGTTCCAACCAGCGCCACCATGTAGGGCATATTTCCCGGAGGATTCGACTCGATCCTCTGCTTGACCGCTTCAATGATAATCTTGGCTTGCTCTGGCTCCCACGATCCCACAAATGACGATGCTGGTGGCGGTGGCACAGAATTCTGAGACTTGACGGACGTGGTTGAAATAAAGGAATTATTTCGACTGAGAGCCCCAAAGGAATCACTGCGAGGTCTGGACATGATGAGCCCAATATCCATGGTCCAATCGGAATTATCTCGTCTGTGACCTGCTTCTTCCGTATCTTTTTGTTCCAACCTTTGAAGTGCTTTCGCTTGAGCAGTGGGTGAATCCGGCATTTCGTCTTTTTGAATGGGCTGCGATTTCGATTTGACGACGATATCAGCACGGTGCTTGGACTTGACGACCGTCATGGCATTGACACGGTCGACTTGTTCGCATCGAATGGCAATTTCTTCAGGTGTGTATCCTGGAATACACTGGTTTCTGATTTTCAGACGATCGATACAAATATCAATGTCGGATTCCATGAAAATCGTGAGGTCAAAAACGGAGGCAACCTCCTCCCATCCGTCGCCATCGTGAAGAAGATACACACCTTCACAAATGACCACCTTGTGTCTCGTTCGATCAAAGGTGTGTGCACCAGGTTCTGGATCCCCCCGGGAATGGTCAAATCCAGGAAGCGAAATATGATTGGGGAGATGGTCACCACCACCACCATCCCCGTTGTTGCTGTACACACTCACAGTATCACAACTGCCATCAATGCGGCGTAAATCACGCAAGAGTGCTTGTGGATCAAACGTATCGGGAGCCCCACGTCTATAAATGGCATCGGCGGCATCAGGGAAATTTTCAAGTACATCAATGGGATAGTGGTACCCATCGTGGGGCATCACCATGGTGCCAATTCCATTATTTTCCAAAATGGTAGCCAACAAAAAGGAAGAAATGGTTTTGCCCGACCCAGGCACGCCCACGAGGGCTACCATGCAATACGGAAATGGAGTTTCTCCTGACGGGTCTTCATTGTCTTTGGCGCGGACGAGTTTTTCGATCCGTTGGGCAATTCCTGGTTCCCAACTCTCCTCATAGCCACCGGATGATTTGCTGCGATGGTGGGGCATGATTACAGACTTATGACTCAAATGTTCAAAAAATAATTAATTTGCGAATTTGATAAATGTTATTCCTCTTGATCCTTGTCAACAAAACTACGACTACTGGAGTAGCTAGCTGTAGAGATGGGGGCGGTGATGGCGTGTGATTATATTTAATTTTTTATATAATAATTGTATTCGTTGAGAGACATTGCCGGGAAGCTGTTGGCTTGCACTTTAATTCGCATCTGCCGTGCAAACACACCTGCCCATGCATATGCCAAGCAAGGTACGACGTACCGGTAAGCTGCGAGATTGTTCTTCTTGTTTATCATTGGAGGGACGGAAGAAGTTAACAGTTCCGTAGATTTCTTTCTTGTTCGATTTCTAAAGAGGTCCTTGAATTTTATTCGGCTGGCTTCCGAGTGACTGACCGTGACCCGTGGAAGGACGAAAGGTAGATCGCACACTGACTCAATCATACGGGCAGTATTATTGGGTCTTCCACAAAAATGTGGATAATGTGTGCGTCTATTCGTATTTACTAGAATGAAAAGCGGCAATTTGGTGAAACGGCTTGCGGATGATTATTTTGTCCACGCCATAACCCAACACACTCGCGAATCCTAACAGGCTCAACTGACACGAAAAGCAGCGGCGATCCATACATCTACTACCTAGTACAATTCGTTTGCTGTTTGCTTGTTTCAATCTCTTTCCGCAAAGCCATTCAAGCACAATCCCCTCTCCCTTAAAACACAATGAGCAACAACAACTGTACTTACCTCCCCCGCTGGCCGGTCGCTCAAAGAGTCTTTCCCTGACGCTCTTAAAGGCGACGATTTGGTTCGCCCGGTTCTCCAGCCTGTAACGGTGGATTTTCTGGGTGGCCGTGAAACCTTTCATCCCGTCCAAATCATTGTCGGGTACGTCGACCGCCGCATCAACTGCGTCGAAGCAAGGTTCATCAAGGCATGGGACGAAATGAAAAAGGAAGGAAGTAAGGAACGGGACGAAATGGCAAAGAAGATCGAGGACCTGGAGAAAAAAGTCGCGCAGCTAGACTGTCCAGTTTGTTTGACCAACCGCAAAGAATTTCGCCTCTTTTGCTCACATATGTTGTGCTGCGAATGTGGAGAGAGGCAGGTGCAACATGACATTCAACAAGGTCGACAGCATTACTGTCCTGTGTGCCGCACATTTGCAGGCCGCAATTTTGCCAATCCCGTCACGCAGACC
>ENA-ORBV01005243-ORBV01005243.1-microbial-mat-metagenome-genome-assembly--contig:-NODE-5243-length-24039-cov-14.110634_pt1 | contig 24039 bp, 21 predicted proteins | sample MGYA00237777_ERZ505514 | MGnify/ENA primary metagenome ERZ505514 (study PRJEB26160, sample SAMN06269048) | microbial mat metagenome | isolation source: Oligotrophic lake microbial mat | place... | reverse complement strand
CTTGTAGGGAATTTTATTCGGAATTCTTCACAGTTGTTCACAGCATTGACAAGTCTCCAGACGCAGCGACATGCCTCAGTGTGTGAGACACCCTGGGCGATTGCAATGTCATCAGGCCTTCCGCCAGCAAAATGTCGAAGAGCAACACTCAGGCGCGTAGGAGAAGTTATGATGCCATTCTTCGCGCCATTCCTGTGCTTTTTTTTAGAACTTTTCCGCGGCATAACTCGGCCTCCAAGATGTTTGTGCAGTGACCGATGAAGCTGCCAAAAACTTTCTTGGTCCATCCGATGTGCACGCTTGAAGTGATAAGGGCCCATTTCACGGAAAATTTGTCTGACAGGCCTCCTGGTGCGCTGAATGAACGGGGAAGCCTCATTCTTTCGATCTTGACTTGCCACAGACAGCAACAACAGAGCCACGACAACAAAGCAAACTGCTCGGCCACGAAATTGGATGGAAGATTGACCAATTGCGGCGGCAGTGCCGACAGTCAGCCATGCAGTCAACACGAAACAAAGCAGCACCTCTGTCATTTTCAACAACAAAAGAAATTGAGTCAATGTCAAGCTGTAAAAGATTAAACTACACATGTGCCACTAGCAATGCAACAGACAATGCATCCGTTGTTGACATTGTCATTGGCATCTATCTATTAGCTACTTGGAAACTTAGATTTTAGTGTCGAAGTAGTTGGTTTGCGATTGATGGAAATCATTAAAATCGGAGCTTTTGTGCGTACTTGGATGTCTGTACTTCGATCCACTGTAGGTGTAGTTGACACGGGCTCTTATGTCTTTTAGTACCGCAACAGACGCATAAAAAGTAAAATTATGGCTCTTGTAAAAAATTGTTTCGACGAAATTTTGGGACATCATACAGAACTCAGTACGTACGCCGTACTGTCGTACGCGCATCTAGGCGACATCTGCGCGGGGCACGTGTTATGGGACAAGTGCACCTTCAGAGCTTCTACAGTAGCTAGCTAGTAGTACGGAGTAGTAATCTACTGTAGCTCGTCTACAGACTGTGACAAAGCTGCGCCGAAGATGACCGATCTGACCTTGGCTTCGCCTCGCTGTGGTTCGTAATAAATCCAAGGAAAAGGCTTACTATTACTCAACTGGCACTCAACTGTCTCTAAAGCCAACCATATTATATTAAAGGCTTGCTTGTACAACTAGCCTTTTGTTTTATTTGCTAGCAGCTCGACGAAGAGACCAACCTCCGGCGCCTGCTGCTGTTGCTGTCATCCCGGACTGAAAAAAGCGAGCGGCAAAGGGGCTGCTTTCTTCTTCCACAACCAGCAACCCTCCTCCTCAGTACAGTACCTGCCAGTCAAGTGGTTTCAACGCCCGTCGACCAAGCGCCTGATTGATAATTTTTTGGAAAGGATTGATCTTTCGTGTTCGACTCGCCCCAATCATTCTGTGCTTGACGCCCGCTATCCAAGTTTGTTGATCATGGGAGAAAAGCCTTCTTGTTTGTCTATATGAAAGACTGCTCCCACTTTCACTGATCTCTAGCAAGAGAGGAAGAAGCTTCAAGGGCGCGCATTGTTGGACTGGACGCACACAACAACACAACGAGAGGAAGAACGGAGGCGACCTGGCTCTAGCAATTCACAACGAGAGAAAAGCCTACACTTGAAAAAAAGATGGAGTTTTGGGATGCTTTGGAAGATTCCCAATACTTGGATGCCGTGGCGTCCGTACGAGATGGCCCTCGACCGATTTGTAAATGGGAAATTCCCACACAAGAACAGCTAGAACAATGGGAAACGCGCGTGCGTGACCGAAAAACGCCCACCTCACAACCATTGCATGTACAGGAAGGCATTGGATATGAAAAAGACGCAGCCACTGCCGAAGCCGAAGTCATGCCACTGACGTTGGATTGGTTTGTCTCGTGTCCGATTGGATTCTATTTCTTTTCCAGTTTTGTCAAGGATCAACACAACAAAGAAGTAGTAGCAAAGTCTGATGATGGTGTTGGTGGTGCGGATGGTAATACATCTGAAAACGGCGACAAATCCAAAATTAATGACGATGAGAATGGTCCAGAGTCAGAGGACAAAACTCCTGAAAAGATTGAGTCTAAGATTGCAGATACCACTAATGGCAGCTCCATGTATTCCACTGCAGCTCCTGGAAAAGCATCGCCTTCTCTTGCCAATCAACACGCCGTTTTTCGAATGAATTTCTTGGAAGAATTGCTTCGACTCCAAAACCTTAAAGAAGTAAGCGATTCCAACAATACCAACATCAATTCTTCTGGCAGACACGTTGGAAAAATTCTATTAAAATTTGTACAAATACCAGAGGTCGACGAAGATACAGGAGAAATCGATGCTCCCAAAATGACGCGCATCCGTGAGTGTGATTTGCATTTGCCGCGGCGCTTGACAACACGACAACTTGGTTGTCTGACACAAAAAGAAGTCGAAGCGGCATTTGCCATGAATTACGACGCATCCTTCAAGTCCAATTTGGTCGGCCTGAAAGGGCCGCTGCTACAGGACTTTGTTGTGGCCATCAAAGATTGGATTCAAAACACTTCCAGCAATCACAGACGAATTAAAAAGGCAGAATCAGAGCCGGCGTTTTCGGATCATGGCTTTATGACGTTAGCTTCTGATCTAAAAGAACCACAAACGTGGGAAGAGCAGCTCTTGTCGGAGGCATTTAAATTTGGAAAATCAGAATCTTTAACTATCAGCAACAACAGTAATCACAACAAGGAAGATACTGACCCTACTGACCCTGCGGGTTCTCCTCGGATACTCCGGCGTGGGCAGACCGACCCGGATGAAATGAATCATGTCCGTCATTCCATGCAAGGGGGTGGTAGTACCGCGCCATCCACAACTCTTTTTTCCATTGTGCAAAAAGTCCAAGCCATAATATACGAAAGCCTGAAGCGGGATTATGCGGAAGCCTTTAAAGCCAATTCGAAACAATACAACCGCATGAGGAATTTCTTTTGGTATCAAGATCGTCGTGTTGTATACGATGACTTCTACGTGATGCGTGTATTGGGGAGAGGTGGTTTCGGTCTCGTCAGTGGTATGTGGTGCAAGATCTGTCCTTTTGGATTTTTTTTGTTTTGTGCTGACGCTTGCTTGGCGTGATCGCCTTCGTCTAATTATCTATGATTCCTCCATCGGGCTTTTCACTTTCCCGTCTTCGGTACAGCGTGCCAAAAGGGGACTACAGGGAAGCTCTACGCGATGAAAGTGATGAGCAAAAAGCGAATAAAAATGAAAAAATCTGTACATTTTGTCATGAATGAGCGGAAAGCTTTGGCCGCCGTATCAGAAAGTCCGTTTATTATCAACCTGAAATACTCTTTCCACTCCGACGACGAAGTCTACCTAGTTCTTGACTTGATGTCTGGTGGCGATCTTGGGTTTCATCTGCACCAAAAGCGGCGATTTGGACCTAACCAATGTTTGTACTATGCTGCACGAATAATGCTCGGCCTGCAGGCCCTTCACGACAAGGGTTATGCGTATAGAGATTTGAAACCGGAAAATTGCTTACTCTCAGAGGATGGGCGTGTGAAACTAACAGATCTGGGATTGGCAGTGCGATTAGAGCCTAAGTTACCAACCGGTGTTGTTGGAACACGAGGATACTGGGCTCCCGAGATGCACAAACGCGACGAAGCCGGGAAACGAATACCTTATAATCATGCCGTGGACTGGTTCAGTTTTGGATGTTGTATTGCTGAATTCATTTGCGGAAAGAATCCTTTTCGGTCGGAAGCTGCCTATAAATTTGGTGTGGATAAAGGCGAAAAAGCCAAAGTAAGTCTTGCGAGAAGTTTACAATACTTGGACTTGGTCGGTTTTGGGAATTCTTCAATTGGTCATTCTTCTAATACTGTCCCCGTGGATGCCATGTTTAAAAATCAAATTGACGTTTGGTTGATTCACAGGACAAGGCGTTGGATCGAGCCATCAAAGAGATGGAGCCGGAATTTGACCCAGAGATTTTTGCGCCTGATGCTGCTGATTTGTGCCGACGCCTCATGGATAAGGACCCCAAATTAAGACTAGGTGCGCATGGAGGATCCACCGAAATCATGGCTCATCCATGGTTTGAGTCGGTAGATTGGGAAGGTATTATTAAAGACAGCAAAAAACCTCCCTTTCTCCCACCAAAGGATGTGAATGCGGCGTCACAACATGAAATTGGCAATTTCGCGGACGACAATAGCAAATCTCTTAAAGACATTGCATTCGACGATGCAGATGAGCGGGCGTACGAATCCTGGGACTGGGTAAATCCAAAAGCCTACTATACGGAAGTCCTTGAATTTCTCATCTTTGAGAGAGAGTTAGGAAGGCCGCTTCTACCAGAAACAATGAGCGATGACTTGTGTTGCTGCAGCATACTGTAGAAGGCGAAAGGCTACTAACTTGCCAACCAAACTGATCTTCAGCAGGCCATTCATCCAAGTCTGCCTTCAAATGTGCCGAACCTGTAAGCTATAGGCGCATCGAAGCGATTACGGTACCTCTATGGAAAGCTGACAATGAGCACAATCTACTTGTTTCCCTCGCATGGATTCAGAAAGAGTAGTTTCGCGAGCGCTGACTGTGTACTGCTACTACTAGCTTTGGAGGCAGTTATATCTATTCGCCGAAGGAAAGAATTGCAAAACGAGGAAGTAACCCCTTCTAGTAGCTTAAGCCCCTCTGATCAGTCACGACCAAATGACGCCACTCCAACAGAAAATCCATCCAGCTAGCTAAGATATGTTTGCCATGCCAGTAACAGTGTCTTCTCTTACCGTACTAGCTAGTAGAAGTAGACAGATGATTGCGCATGTGAATGTAACTGTAAACAAATAGCTATGTAGAAGCTTAGAGATATCTTCATGTAAAAGCGTTGTTATAGATGTTGTTTTGGTTGTTAGCAAAATAGTATTTATAATGGAGTGTTGTAGTAAGCTACTCCACGTTTGCTGCAGGATGGCTGGCATTTTCATAATATTATATATACATGGCCAGGCGCAAGTGCTCGCTTGCAAGAAGGGATGAGTGTGTGAACACATCGAGTCTTCTCGTCTATATATATATACTTGACGGGCTCTTGGTGTTTGGTCTCCCCTGAATGGGAGCAAACTTTTTCTCACACTCCATGATATTCATAAAGAGATCCATCCGTTCGTAGATGGAATGAGAGCGAAAAGCTTGAAAAGTAAGAAAGTAGACATTGTAATAGTCTGTTTGTTTGTACACAATCTTGAGTAGTAAGAACAAAAGAGAGAACTCAAGCAGAGGGTGCCGTCATGGGGAAGGCTGAAATGGCCACGTTGAGGTAGATCTCATCCATGTCTTCGCCCGTGACGAGTGGCAGAAAGGTAGAGTCTTGGGCAGTGGCAGGTTCGGGCATGGGAATGTACTGCAAGAGTTCACGGACTTGCTCCAAACATTCTTGACTGGCTTCGAACTGAAACAAATCCGATTGAATCTGGGCTTGGTTGTTCAAAGCAGCCAAGGCAAGAGCCGAGGAAGCACCGCAGACTGGCATGGCGTCCAAAAGCTTGATGGAAAGACCATACAAGTGGACCGCTCGTTGAAGCTTGGGGGCCTGGCAACGGGCCTTGCCACCCATGTGGAAGGTAAGCGCCAAGTTGAACAAGATGGCAGCATTCGAGAATGCGAGGTCAATGTCAATGGATGCAGCATCGAGAAGAATGGCACGGTTAAAGATAAAGAAGGTATCCTCCAAAGATGGAACCTTTAGTGAGAGGCAGTGATCATATTTCGCAGCCGTGGCATCGGACATGACAAAATCTTCACTGCTCTCTTCTTTGCTGAGACCTTCCATGACCACAAGGGCATTCTTGAGGGCCTTGACGGCTTTGGAAGGGTCATTGGCTGCCAAGAGAGAGGCACCTGCGTTGTTGAGGGTGCAGGCGTGTTGGATGCGTTCGAGAAAAGAGCTCATGTTTGTGTTTTTTTCAGGGAGTTGGTGGTTAGGTTTTTGGTTTTGTGATGAAAGCAGTGATTGCAATCAAGGGCGAAGAAATTATGACTAATAGTAGCTACTAGCTAGTAGAGCAGAGAAGACGAAGAATGTAAACAAGAAGCGCGAAAGAAGTTACTTGAAGTCACTCTACTATTCTATCTGTGCCCACCGTAGGACTGATACTAGCGGGTGTCAACCTCTTCTTCAACGGGAGCAACTCTGCAACTGTGGTCGTCTCCGGTAGTTGTAATGCCATTTGAGATGCCGCCATAATGACTGGAAGACAAACTATTGCCACAGGGCCACAGTAGTTAGAGGATAAACCAAGTCAAGAAATCATTCTTTAGGAATAGCCCCAAATCAGGAACCCAGTTAATACACAGCTTCTGCCATTAAGTCGTTTGTTGGTACTGTTCGACTGTAACTTTACGTGCGTACTACAATATTGGTGTCATACCATTGCCCCTTGGTGTCAACAATTATTGGGAGTGTTCAATATAGCCCTACGGAATTCTCATTATGAGCCAATCAAATGGGTTTTTACCCTTCTTCTTCTTAGCGTTTTGGACTTTTTGCGTTCTTCGCTCAGTTGAAGGGTTCTTTCTCTGGAATAAAACGAAGAATTGTTTCTCTGTACGAACGCCATTCATACTCCGAGTGTACCCAGTACGATACTGGAGCACCTTTGCATTAATTGTCAAGAGCGGTTCTAAAAGTGTGCGGATCATTGCCGTATTTGTACCCATTGCCCCTTGCGGGAGATAAAAGCTCTTCAAGTCACAGTGGTGATTCATTCGTACTACTAGCTAGTAGTAGTAATAATAATGCGCACTTTGATAATCAATTAGAGCAAACTGCAACGAAGCCTGTGACTGCTCGTAAAAGCTTGTTTGGTATCTTTAAGAGCGACGAGCAGCCCCTGGCAACTATGACTTGATAGCCTGTCACATCCACCGTACTAGCTACGAGTAGTATGCGTCACGCGGCCGCATCAAATGACATATGCATCGAGGTAGACTAGCAGCTTACAAGTAGACTAGACTATCCGTCTGCAATGGCTCGCTTAGTTTGACCTAGCCTAGCTACTAGTAATAGGCCTAGGCGACAATCGACTACCATAGGTAGCCCTTGGCGACATAGACCACCATAGTAGTAGAGAAGGCTAGGTATTGCCTCCTTGATATCGCTACATTGGGCGATTTGTCCCGGTTCTCAATACTGTATGGCTCGCCTGGCAGTAGTACGAGTAACCGTGAACTACTAACTCTTGGCTTTAGTATGGGCACTAGTAGCAGCATGGCGGAATCGCCGTCCGAATCTTGTTTGATCGTAGAGCAATTGAATAGAGGGCACTGTTCTTTTTTCGCTGTTTGAGCTGCCCGTCTCGAGTGTGTGACCCAGTTTTACTGCGACCCAGTCTCTGCAATGAATGGTTAAAAATCCGACTACAGAAGCCGACTAGATGTACCCAGCCTAGGCAATCATCGCTTGTGAGTCTCCGATCCGGATGAAACTGGAGAAGATCCTTCAACCAGCTACAATTCGCTAGCTCCTTCAACATATTTGGACAAAGAACACCACTTCGAAGAAGAATCCGGATGAGCTTCATCAATGCTTGCAGTGCCTTGTCGAATTGACATTTCAGCCAATGAATTTTTAGCCCCGGCAGCCTGGACGACTCAGTCGAATCGCGCCGTGTTGCCGTGACTGGTTGGTTCATTGCTGGTACGACGACATAGTTGCCCGGTGCCACTCCTCGTCGGACAAGGCGGTACGTCGGTAGGTGACAACGATGCATGGGCCGCCGGCGGTTTTTTGTTCTTCGTCAAGGGCTGATTGGCTGAATTCAGGCCGAGCTATGAGTTCGGACGCGGGCTTTCAGTAGTCTCTGGTTCATTGGCTACCGTGAAAAACTGGGAGACTGCTCCATTGTGGTTAGCTATCTACTAGCAAGCTACTGTAGCTAGTAGGCCATGGTGCTTGCTTTAGTTGAAGCTACTAGTACTAGGGGGGGAACTTGATGCATGATCGTTGAAAGGTCCAGTGTAGTGACAGCCCAGTTGATTCCGCTCACCATACCAGGGAAAGGAGATCTAAACAAAATAGGATGTCGACATCTAACAACCTCAATGAAACTTTAGTGGATTGATTCATCTAGCGTAGCTTGAGAGCAGACACGATCAACATGGTTGCTTCTTCCGTTACCTTTGGTCTGTCGTTGAATGAGCTTTCTACGAAAGCTTTCTACGAAAGCATTCACGAAAAAAAAAAAATCATAGGACGTTTTGCAACTAAAAATGTTGCTGCCTACCAAACTGACTATATTATTGAAAAGCTTGTATCTCTACAGACGCGACCGAATACTAGTAGGCTCCTTCTTTTTCTCGTCCAGCAAAAGCATAACCCGGCATTCCATGGATTCCCGTGGCCTCGTCGTAGGAGAAGATACAGTTTCGTCATGAAAACTCGAATGAAAGCAGGGAGTCATGTTGTCTCCCCATTGGGAATCATATCCGATCCATACCAGGCATTCTTCTCGGCTCAGTTGGGGCCAATAGAACCATTCATGACGAGGTGAATCCTTGCCGTACACGACTGTGAAATTGGCATCGATGCCACCGTATCGTGTGACGCGTCGTGTGACCAAGTCTTGAACGGAGGTAGAACGAGGATGACACAAGGCCAGACTGTCGTTTTCAATGACCGTGCCGGGAGGCTGAGCATTCATCCAAAATTGCAACACGAGGATGCGACCGGCCTTTTGCAACTGCTGGGATACCTCGTTCGCTTTGGCTTGGTTTTTGATTTTGATATAATTACTATTTTTGTCGGAACTCGTCAGGCGATCGTAGGAGTCGAAACCATAGTCACTACAAATGCGCGAACAAATAATGTAAAGGAATGATGAGGTTCCTATGTTGTACAGTGCACAAGAACAAAATAGTATTACCGTACCTGTGGACCATGGCATGGGGGGAACTTCCAGTGTTGTGGTCACGGTTATCCAAATTCTTGGTGCTGGCTGCCTTGCGATAAAAAGGCACTGTGAACACAGTATAAAAGGGGTCCAGGTCGAGTTGTTCCTTGGCCAATTTCTTGGCAAGAGGAACAAAGATATCACGCATGGCAAAAAATCTTCTTCGGGTATTCTCGAGTTCTGTTGGAGGTGGAAGCGATAGTTGTCGCGACAACAGCTGGAATCCGTCATTTTTCAGAGAGAATTTCACGCCACGAGCATTTTGGATCTTTTTGCGTTTGCTGACAAGCATGTGCTCAAGCGCTCCTGGGACCGCATTCCCAAGGGCTGTTGCTTTAGCTCCATACTTTAATTCTTCTTTCCAGTCCTTGGGAGCAACGATGGGGTTGACATAGTTGAAGACAGCCGTCCTACTAGTACAGGAATTCATTAGTGGCGACTTCGGCGGTGTTCTATCGTTGCCTATCATTTTCACCTATCAGAGAAGTAGTGACCTGCTCTAATTTTAGCTATACTAGCTAGCTAGTAGGCCCATCCTTGCTCTATTCAATTGTGTTTGATGACTGTGTTCTGATGTTTACCGCTGTATGTCCGCTGTTTGCAACCTTGTTGTCAACTGTTCCAAAGCGAGAACGCGAGATTGGATCTTTCAGTGAAGTGGTTGTACATCCTCCCACCCGGACAGTACTTTAATCTCATCTATTTTCAAAACAAGTGTGCGTCCAGGCTTTTAGATTCGGTAAACAATCAACACCCTACTATTAGAAACAAAGCACGGCCTCATAGTGTATCACCCTATCGTATCAGGCATGTACTAGGTAGACTAGGAACCGGTAGATGGTTGTCTAGATGTTTTCTTCCTTCGATTGATTCATTGATTCATGGCATGGGAAGCGAAAGACTTCTGCAAAGCTCCCCCAACACAATAAAACACGGGTAAACGGGGCGAGCTGAACCAGCTGCTACGGTAGCTAACAATTATTTGCGTACACCTTTATTCATGTCCCTTGGTGTCGGTGCTAACGTGTGATATTAATATGCGGAGTCGTTATCCTAGCATGTGCCTGTTCCGTCAGTGCTGCAGTATGCGGCAGGGCTTCACCTGGGGATTCTTTTGCGATCTCACAAGTCATTGTAGTCACGATTGCGAGTTTGGGCCGTTGTCTAGGTGCTTGCTTTTCGCGTTGACCGTGATTTAATGCAGATCAAATTGCACACAAAAAATACCCTTGCTTAGCTTTCATTTTTTGCAGCAGAGGTGGATGTTCCGGGTGTATTGCCCCCATCTTGATAGCAGGTACCCATCGAGAGGCTAGGGGGGTCTGCATTGCTATACAGTAACCTCTCGTTCGTTCGTTTTTTCTGCCAAAGTACATTTTTGCTCTTCCATCACTGATGTACTTCATTTGCCGGAGCATTGGATTCATCGTTGCCGTTCCTTCTTCCCGTCGTTGTTATACGCAACGATTCGTCCCACAAGATTTGGGCTTCTTCTTGTGTGGGAATAGGAGAATTGAGGCGAATGCCTTTCCAAAAATTGGGGGTGTGAATTGGTGGTTCTTCCCCTGGTAACATGGTACAAAAGAGGACACAGGTTTCCAACCATGTGCCCAATGGAGAAGGATGCATGTCGTCGTCCAAATACAAGTTTTTCCACAGTTCGGGATGTTGTTGGCGCACATTGGCCACGGCCATGCCAAAGGGTGCCACGAGGGCCTTTTGTGGTTGCTGTTGCCCTTCGTCGTTCTGACTGGCAAAGTATTCCGTCAAAAGATGGGCATATTCTTGATATCCCTCTTGTAGATTGGCCGTGAATTGATCAAAGCTTCCCATCATGGGCAAATCAGTTCGATAAGCTGCCGTATGCAAGAACACAGGTGTGGCTTTGGCCTCGTAGAGACGGGGAGCATACTTCCGCAACAAAAATGCTTTGGTTTGGGCTCGGGATGCGGCCAATGCAGGTGATCGTGTTTGGTCATTGAGAATGACAAAATCCAAGGGTGGACTCAACAATTTTTCCAAAGTGACTCTGACTCTTCGATTCCCAGTGACAAAGGACGAACTGCAACCCTTCCACAAGGAAATCAGAGTAGCACCTCCTTCCATACATGCATTGTACGTCACATTGTATCCTTTGGCCGTCAACATGTTGCGTAAAAGCTTGTGGCCGTCATTGAAGAAAATGATGGAATTTCCAACGAAGGCTATATGCAGGTCTTTTTTAATGGGTGGTGGCGATGATGGGGTTTGTTGGCTCCAATAATTCGTAATAACATTTCTGCTGCTGCTGCTACTAGCGGAGCTCTCTTCGTGCACAGTCTTATGCTTTCCAAAGAGAACCGACCGAGAACTTGTCGACCCAGACAAAACGAAAAGCAAGGTAACTGCAAGTGCGGCCCCGAAAGAAAGAATGACGTGTCTTCGTTTTCTTCCGTCGTGACGATGAGAGGTGGCTACCGATAGGGCAGAGCTCTTTGGAATAATACTTGAGGCGCTATTCTCCCCGGTCTTTTCTTCATTTTTTGCCTTTAGCCTCAACATGAGAGACAATCTATTTTGCATGGTGTAATTATGGAATCATGGTCGGGTAGTAAGTAGGTCCATGGTCTCGACTCGAAGTTGGTTGTACTACTTAACTAGTAGTGGCGCATGAATGTTTGACTTCTGGGAATCTTTGCTGCATAGATCCAATCCATGGCCCGGGAGGACGAAACTTTTACAACGATCGCACATTGCCCTTGGCCATTTGCATAATACCTGAACAAATGAAACGGACCGGGGGACCTACCTATTGCTAGTAGTCTCAACTATTAGCTAGTGGAGTTAGTTAAGTAGTCTACTCATACTTGTCCCTGCTACACTGTCACTAAATCTCGAAAGATCCTGCTAGCTAGAGCTAAGAAAAAGAGAAACCATCTCATTCACAATCCATTGTATGCTCAGTTAGTGGATCAGGAAGTCCAACGGGAAATCCATGGTAACACCTGGTTCCAAAAGCTTCCCCAAGCCCGAAAAATACCCCGCAAGCCTTTCTTTGGGAGCTATGCAATTCATCGCCTGTCGCATCAACTTCTCTCAAGGCGAAAACAGCCCTCTGTATCCCCCTTGATGTCAGAACGCCAAGGCTTGAATATAATTATTATGATATCTCTCGTCCTTTGCTCGAGCGCAAAATCCCGCGCAACTGCAATTGTTACGAAACACACTCCAGTACATCGGAGGATACACCAATGAATCACAATGACATTCGCGTTGGCTGCTTTCGCACGGCTGCTGTAAGCTGGAGCGTTTGCTTTTTTCTCGCCCCAGGAGACAACATTGTCATGGAAAGGAATTGTTCGGTCAGCCGACGAGACGGTGAGGGCTCTCTACGGCTCGTACTCTCATGATGATGATCATTGTTGTTGTCATCATGATTTCCAGCAGTACCGTTGTTGATATTAGTAATGCTGTGGTGGTTTTTCTCGTTGCCCGGGTCATGCACTTTTCGAGCTGAGCTCCTCCTGTGCTGCCTCCGTACCTTGGTTGTCAATTTTGCGGTTTGGCGTTTTCTGGCGGTTGGTGATAGCACAGATACCAAGAGTCGTTCGCTTTTGTTCAGAAAGGATGCCCTCCTCGCCGACTCGTCGCTGCTGCGAGCCTCAATCAAGCCTGGACGAGGAGAACTTGTAATAGAAGTTCTAGGTGGTAGCGATGAGGAGCGACGTCTATCCGTAGTGGAAGTTCTATGTGGCAGCGAGGAGGAGCGACGTTTGTTTGGTTGTTGTTGCTGCTGCTGGTCGTCGCGTGGTGGCGCCAAATTCTGATTTGGTGGATGCGGACGCCGTCCTCCCCGACGGCGTTTCCCTTCCTCTCTCCCTCGTGAGCTCATACCCTGTTTTGTCCCATCCGAATCCAGTGGTCGAGATGGGGAGACCGTTCGGTTCTTCACCCTGCTGCTTTTGTGAGTCTTGGATTTTTTCTTCCTGTCCTGTTTTGTATTCGTTGTTGTCACCAAAGGCATGTTGTTGCCGTCATGATTCTCATCCTTGCTTTTTTTCTTCGACGAAAACCGGACATTCGTCAATACTTGCTTCATGGTGGCAATCGACAAGCGCTTATTGTAATTGTGCTTCCATCCTTGCTGAATCAGGTTCTCCAACGCTGGTGGGAGCCTGTAGAGGGATATGTTGGGCCGCTTCCCTTGAACACAAACTTTAATGAAATGTTGACCGGGTTGATAGGAAGCATATGGAAGAGAGAGACTCAACATTTCAAAAAAGACGAGTGCAAAGGAGTAGGCATCACTTTTGAGGCAGTATCGACCCTGGCAAACAAGCTCGGGGGCCAAGTATCGTGGGACTGTGCCCATGGACAGCGTCGGGATGATGGTTCGAAAGGCCCCCGTGCTACTTTGTTGATTGTTGTTGGTGTTTGGTGCCATCATGTTGGCATTGTTGGTAAGAACAATGGGAGTCCCCAACATGACCGATAAATCACAGACGGACAATTCGTCCCCACCCATTCTGTCCTTGTCCTTATCCTTGGACCCCTGCTTGTTGTTGTTATTCCCAGTGTCGTTGCTATTTGGTTCTGATATTTCCCGACAATGTCCCAAATCGAAAAGTTTTACAGTTTCCCCACCACCTTCCCCACTGCTATACCCCTTTTGAGATTTGAAAAATCCAATATTGTTGGGATTGAGATTCATATTACAGATCTTTCGTTCGTGTAGATAATGCAAGGCCAAAATCACATCCCTTGCGATGGCGATTTTTTCCTCAAATTGCTTGGACTTGGTATCTATTTGCAACATTTGATGACCATTGGTGTCAATGTCCTGTTGTTGTTCTAATTTCCACCGGTCGATGCGATCGGCCAAGGTTTCCATACACTTGTCGGTAATAAGAAAGAATCCATTTGGTTCGTTGAGGACGGCTTCTTCTCCCAGTGGAACACCTCGTAGCTGAATAATGTTGGGATGATTCAATCGCGCCAGAAATTGGGCTTCTAGCACCAAGGTGGCGGCTGCCAAGGAATGCAATTGTAAGAATTGTTGTTGTTGTTTTGGTTTTCGTTTCAACTTTTTCTTGGACAGAGGTGCCAATTGTTTGAGTGCGTATTGGGCGGATCCACTCGATAAATTGTGACAAATCCGACGTCGTTCTTCTTCCTCTTCTTCAGGTGAAAATTGCGAATCATCCAATCCCAAACTGGCAATGGCTGTGACGACACTACTGCCACCATCCCCTCGATTATGAATGCCAATAGACGCTGGTACTGTGGTCGCCGTGGTTGCAGAATACCGTCTGGGATGACCATGCCGATTATGATGAGCGTTGCCGTTGTTGTTGCTGCTGCTGTGGGCAAGATGATCGTATCGTGGCAAGGCCGAGACTTGATAGACTTGACTGAATTCTCCGGCTCGTAACAATTCTCCCAATTGAATGTCTTCCCTGTAAAAGTGTGCAATCGCTCCAGCGCCACTCCCTTGATGACTGCCAAGGGGGTCGCGTAAGAAGGGCGACGATCGTCGCACTCGTTCCAACACGGTATGAGAGGAAGACATGGGCCATCGTTTTGGTTTCTTGCTAGGACTCTTGCTGCGACTGCGCCGTTTCTTTGTACCAACCACACGATCCTCTCCTTCCAGGTCTTGTTGGTGTTGCGGCTGCCGGTTTCTCGACCAAAAATTCAAACCGGGCACCATACTCGAGCTAGTACGAGAGGTGCTAGTATCCCGGTTCATTTGAATCGATTTTTTTATAAACGCATTAATTTACTACCGGAACCCCGCTGGTTGATGATGCTGATGCTGATGCTGGTTGTCCCTTTTCTCTTGCACAAATCGAGTAGACTGGTAGAAGTTAGTAGCATAGGCTTAAAGGTTTCTTCCCGGCCCGTCTCAAACTGGCATGTAAAACGGTACTCCAGTATTCCTTGAACTCGTATGTATAGTGGCCAGTTAGTAAATGCGTTATTACGTTTACTTGTTAATATTAATTAGCGTCTCACTAATTTAGACGGTGCAGCGCCGCTGCTACACGACTGGCAACATCAAACAGTAAGACCAAAGTTTAGCAACTGAGCCGACGTAGATTACCGTACCGGTAGTTAGCTACAATCGTACTGTACGTCGTAGTACTGGAGGAGTACCTTTTGTACCGTAGTGGCGAAAATTGCGAGTCACAGAAGTCTTTTTGATTGTGTACGTAGAATACGGTGAAATTGACATTTTTCATTATTTGAGTACCGGAAGCCGATCCACCACCTCTAAACATTGCCCCCGTTTGAGAATCTCGTGAACATTCTCTGGCCGTTGCTTGCTTGTACAACGCACTGTGTCGCACAGTGCCACTCAACTATGCCCCAAAGCTGTTGCCTCTTCAGTTGCATCTAAGAAAGCAGACTGATGATTGGTGCAAGCTTGGAAGCTAGATTTTGATTCAGAACTATGAGCTGCAATGTCACAAGTAGCATCCAATGGTTCATTGCTTACAACACGCATGCCACAAACAAGGATGGATTCACGAGCAAACACATTGTCAAATGTGGGTCGCAATTGACATCTCAATTGTTCTTGACAGAAAAAAAGGGCTTTGATCAATTGAGAAGTCATCTCAGCTTGTCGTCTGCTCTGTTCCATCTTTTTGTTTGCGTTGATGAGATCATTGTGTTTGTGCCATCTTCATTGATTCACCTTGCCAGATGGAATCTTGTGGAAGACAAATCTTTGCGTTGGTTCCAAGCAACACACAACCCAAATGTGGAGGTCTGTGCAAGTTAAATAAAAAAAGCTGTCACTGAACCCAGTGCCAAGCACATGTGCAAATCATGTTTTGCATGACAACTTGACACCCCTTGCAAATGCAAAACATCATGCCTCATTTTTAACTCGAAGACACACTCTGAATCATGAAATGCATGGGGGGAAGTTAAGGTCAAGGGGAGTGACAAGATGATCTATGATGTGAATCAGGCGGAAGAGTAAACTTAGGGAAAGATTGGTCTGTAGATGTTTGCAAGGAAAAGTGTTGTATTTTTGTTTGAGAAAAATCTTAATGTGTTTGGAAATCATTTTATGAGTCAATGTGCGTCTTGAGTATCTTTACGGAAGCTCAACCAATCATTCTTTTTTGGCGCCAACAAACGACCCCTTCGCTCTGTGTTGGACTCACCGGTACCACACTGTTGGTGATCACAAAAGAGAGTCTAATAAATTGAAGTCAATCACCATGCACCCAACTTTGCTTGTTCTTGTTGTAGCTGCTACCTGTTGGCTACAAGTCGCATTTGTAAAATCCTTTTGTCCTCCACCAAGACTCCAGGCTCGACAAGCACAAGCCAGTACTGAGACTCGCCTTTACAATCAACTCGTCAACAAAACATTGGACGCTACAACAGCGTCAACGGGGACATCCAACTTTTGGTACACGACAAACTACAACAATGACGATGATGACTCTAAAAAATATCGAAGAAAAGCTCCTGTAGTACGCTCCTTGGATGCCGATGGTCCTTTACCACCGGTTGCGTATCATATTTTGGGACAGGAACAATTTCAACCGAAACCATCCTGCAGTTTGGTCGTTTCGCTGCATTTGAATCCCTCGGATGATATGACCAAAGATGAACCCATGAATGCCGACCAAATGATTGCCAGCATGTTGCAATGTGTTGGTGCCGGTCTTTCCACCTTTCAATTAGGGCTTCCAGCAACGTCGCCGCCGAAACTAATTCTGGGACCCAAACAAAAACAAGATGTGGTGGAAGACGATAAAGCCTTGCTAGAACGAATGTATTCCTCGGATTTACAGGCTTGGGGAGAAGAACATGTCTATGGAAAATTGCACCGAACCACACCTCGTTCCGTCTTGGAACAATTTCATTTGGTCGTCCCCTTTATGACTCCATCTGCGTTTGTGGACAATGGGAGTGTCAACCGAAAAACCATTCGACAGTCCATAACGGAGTCCTTGAGTCGCATGGGGGCGGAATCCATCGATACGCTGCAATTGGAATGTAAGTTAGAACAGTCTAGTGTTGTTTGCTGTTGTTGGAGGATATATGGATTGGAACAGCTTGTGTGTTTCTATTTTGTGGCTGGATCCAAGAAAATGGCTTGAGAACAAAGATCATGGTTTTTAAGGAAAGGCACTCACTTTGCGTAAACTACACTATATTTTGATTTCAATTCGAAAAATAAACGCACGCACACAAACAGACTGCAAAGACTCGCCCTATCATTTGGAAGTCATGGATCACTTAGTGGATTTGCAACGAGATGGGCTTGTCCGCAGCGTTTCCGGCAAAAACTTTCCGCCAACCATGTTACGATCGATTCATGGATGTGGCTTTCGTTTGGATAGTCACCAGATGGATTGCAATTTACTAACGAATCCAAATCCTTGGAATGCAGAGCATCGTTCGGCAGCATCCGATTTGGAGCTTCCCACTCTATTTTCCAATCCCTTGGCGGGAGGTCTCTTGACGAATCGCTTTGAAAATCAACTGTTTCCTCCCTTGGAATCCGAATTGGAAACGGCAACGTCACATGAACAATTATCTCGATCCTTATGGAAATGGGCTTTGGCAAGATCCAAAAAACCAAACGATGTACCGTCCTCCAAAAAACAACAAGATTTTTGGACGTGGAATCAATACCAAAACAATTTATTGCCAGTGTTGTATGATATAGCCAGAAAGTATGAAGTGGGTGTGGCAACCGTAGCCTTGCGATGGCTTTATCAAATGGATCAAGCCAGGGGCGTCGTGGTGGGATGTAATTTGATGGTGGATCCGGATGATATTCGAAAAGAAAGAGAAATTCGCCAACGCATCAAAAGTTGGAGGAAAACCTTTACATTTGAATTGGATAAAGACGACATAGAAAGCATCAATGAAATTGGTGGTAGTGGCTTGGATAGGAGCTTGGAGGATGACATGAACATCAACGATATGATGAGAAATAAAAAGCTATGGCTGTAAATTAAAAAGAAAAAGAGCTTATGCAACATATACACAAAAGAAGAGAAGAAGTGCTTGATACAGTAGTAATTTTTCGTTTAAAGTTGCATTTTTACTTCTATTTCCACGTCGATATTCACTTCACGTTAACAGATAGTGTACCAACCCCGAAAAACCCTTCCGTCCGTTTCCTTTTCCTTAGTAGGGAACGCAATGGTCCGGTCTTAGTGGATTGGGGATGTCGCAAAAGCACGAGTCACTCAGACAGCAATACGAGACTTGGCTGGCAAGGTTTGGTGGTACACCACAATCTCTGGATGCCGTGCACTTGGTTTTGGAAGCCCACACAGGATTTGTCCAAAGGTTGGAACCCTGGCCACAGACACCAGTTCCTGGAAGAATGCTGGGCATGGGAGTTCTTCGTGCAATGGTGGGAAGGGGTGTGGGTGGCCTGAACGTGGGTCTGGCTGTTGGTTTTGCCGTCGGTTTCGGAGTAGGCTTGGCAGTCGGTCCAGTGGGCTTTGAGGTTGGTTTAGCAGTCGGCTTCTGGGTCGGTCCAGTAGGCTTAACAGTGGCAGTAGTGGGCTTTACGGTTGGTCCAGTCACTCCAGTGGCCTTAACAGTAGGCTTTGCGGTTGGCCCAGTGGGTTTAACAGTTGGTTTTGCGGTTGGCCCAGTGGGTTTAACAGTGGGTTTTGCGGTTGGGCCAGTGGGCTTAACAGTAGGCTTTACTGTTGTCCCAGCCACTCCAGTGGCCTTAACAGTGGGCTTCACAGTGGGCCTTAAAGTAGGGGCAGTGGGCTTGCCAGTAGTGGGTTTCACGGTGGGTCTGGCAGTGGGCTTCACAGTGGTGGTGGCCTGCAAGCCACGCAAAGCGCCACGATCATCGTGATGATCCAACAATGGCTCTTGAGCAATGGCCAAAACGACGACGAGTGCCCACAAAACAAGAAAACGACTGCAACTGAACATTTTTCAATTCTTTACCAGTATTAATTTTTATAATGTTTCGCGAGATTTGTAATATCGTGAGATTTGTGCTTCTGTTGGTTTGGTTTTGCTTTGTCGGAACGTTAACAGGTTCACAAAAAAATAAAAAATGCCCTACGTACTTTTATCGACTGGCTCACACGTAGCTCGGGCCACAAAATCTTCCGAGTCTTCAATCGTACAAGTACTACGTCTGCCTTACGCATAAAAATGAGGTCGGCATCAAAATGTACGGTTCTGCGCACGTGTTGCCTTCCGCAAAACAGAGTCGCATCACACTGATTACATGTTCAGAATCTTGCAAAACAGCTATCAGTTTCTGCATTGGCCAAGAATTTTCCTTACTGAACATTATTACTACTCGAAGTAGTAGTAAAAAAGCCGTACTGGTCTACTCCGAGTACGTCCTACTTGAATTGGACAGTCAGCGACAATGAATGGCCTACTACTGGGAACCGTTACACCCAAATGTGTGTGTTTTTCCATTTCTACCACAGGTAGCCTTTGCTAGAAAATTCATGGTAAATGTCCACAGAGCTATTCCTACTAGGTCGTAGCACTGGAAAATTATACGACGTTTGAATAACTTTCATTTTGCCTTGGTAGCACACGGTGACAATTGGGTAGTCCTGCGGAGCAAGCAACTGTCGCATTGTTCAATTTGAAATAACAACACCAATCAACAATTGTCATGGCTCCTACAAGACGCCGTGGTGGAAGAATTCTACCCCACCAAAGGGACACAGATGATCTAGCTCCTCTGCTTGGGGCTGACTTGGACTTGAGAAATGATGAATTTGAACGACAATCAAATGAAATTGCAGAGTTGGCAATGGAAAATAAAACTCGACGAGACCATCGCTGCAGAATTATTAGGATAGCAAATTTTTGGAAGGAAAATTGTCCTGAATATTATGCTGTTGGTGTCATTCAAGTGTCAAATTCTGACCTTAAGAATCCAACTAAGTTTTATTTTAATCGTTACAAAGAAGATCTTGTCTACACGGGTCTAAACGTCTTAATGATCAAACGGTACTTAATGAGCACCATGAAGAAAGCCAATGGAAAAGTCAAAAGTTTACAAGATGTCCGTAAATACAAAGATGCAATTCTGTGGGGAGCCAAAGTAGCAGGTCAGAGGCTACCAACATCTTTCTATGAGGAAATTGATGCGCACATTGCCAGTTACAAAAAGTTGTACATAAAGGCAAAAAAAGAAGGTGACGTTGACGAGAAGGAAGCTGATCCAATCCCGCTGTCTTTGTATCAGTCAATGTTAAAGTGGGCCATAGAAGCAAACAATGTTTTTGTTTGGTTCTGGACATTGGCTCAGTGGAACTGCATGGCTAGGTCTGCGTCGATTGATCCATTGGCTTTTCATAATTTTAAAATTGGCCAAGACAGCACCATTTGCAAGCATGATGACCAAAAAGCTGACAAAACTGGAGAAAGACTTTCTGAAAAGAACATTTATGCCAATCCATTTGAATGGACTCAGTGTTTTTGGACCGGAATGGGAATCTATGTTGCACTAAATTGTGATGCACTGGCTTCACATGAGAGGTTATTTTTAAAAGAGGGCGTCAAGGAAGGTGCCGCGTCAACTCGACACTGTGAGCAACTGGTAACCATCATCACAAAGCACAAAAATGAAGTGTTGACGCAGATGAGGCTTGACCATTTTAACCCTTATGGATTGAGGAAAGGATCAGCAACCCATGCTGTGTCGGGCACCACACATGCACCATCTCTCCCCTCAATTGCAAGAAGAGGGGAATGGTCACAAGGTTTGGTCTTAGATGTCTACTGGCACTTTGCTGCAACAGGCGATCACTACTTGGGTCGGATTTTAGCATGCTTGCTTCCCAACGACCCTGGATTTGCAACCTTGCCACCACATTTCAACATAACGAACCCACTTGACAACGAGCATGTTAAGAAAGGGATGCAAATGTTGTACGGGCCAATTCTTACCAGTTACAAAGAAAAACCCAATGATCCCACTCCGATGCTTATCCGTTGCTTTGCCTGTGTGATTTATCACATTGACAGTCTCAAAGCCATGATGGTAAAATGCCCGGGCCATGATTTTGCTAAGTTGCCGCTGCTTCATGACCACCAGTTAATAGCGCAACTGAAGCCTCTGGTGACAACTGATCCAACCGAGGGGATCATGGCAGTTGCTACAGGCATTCCTCCCCACATTGAACTAGCAAATCTAGTGGTGAAGTTGTTGGACACAACTAGAGACATCCACAACAAATTTGATGCCCAAACAACAACGCTCATTGATGCCGTTAAGGATGCCATCGAAAACAAAGCCTGGGATTCTGGTCATGTAACGGGTGCTAAGTTGGTGGACCTCTTAAAAGAGTTCCAGTCCACTCATTTGAAAGCTGTGGATGAGCGTCTCAATGGAGTGAGAAAAGAATTTGCAAGGGCCATCGGCGGTGGTTCAACAGCTCCTGTGGGTACCGACATTGACAGTGTTGATGTGGCACCCCCTGCAGATGCAAGAACCTCCTACACGTTCATGTATGGCGGAAAGTTTTATGCTGTTCCCAAAGACTTTCAATTTCCAAAACCAAAGTTACGAGAAGCAGTTAGGTTTTGGTTATGTGGCCAATCAGTGTCAGAAAATGGACAACAGCGTGTCAAGCCTTTCAAGAGTTTAAATCATAGCACGCTGCCTACCAAAGACCTCAAAAATTCATACAAGCTCAATTGGAACAAAGTGTTTGCATTTCTTGCTGACGGTGTTGACTTCCCATCCCATTTGTCTCCTACGGAAGACCAAATTAATCAAACGCACAACAAAGGCATTGATTATTTGAAGTCAAGAGTGTCTTATTGCTTTGTTGGCACAAAAGACCCAGTTACCAAATGGGGGCTTTCAACTTGGGCGAACAGATTGAGCAGATCTACTATTGGAAAAAAAATGCACTGAAAGTGACAAAGAAAAGCTTCCTCCTGAAACATGCAGAAATAAGCCAAAAGGAAATGCCAAACGGGTGTGAAAGGAAAGCAACAACCCCTTGTATTTGAACCGACAACAAAAAGGCTGAAAAATTCACACAACGCAACCTCCGCAACAGAGACTGTTGCAACAAGAGCTGCCGCTTCTACAACAAGAAGGAGCAGCACTGCCAGCGCCAATAACAACAATGAAAATGATTTTGGAAGGGCGTTTGGCCATGTGCAAATATCAGCAGCACTGACAGATGGTTGGTTATTATAGCCAGATTAGCAGTGATTTCAGATGAAATGTAAGTGGTCTTGCTGGTTCAATTCCGGCGCATTTTGTTCTTTTATCATGGCGAAATGACTGTGGAAATTGGTCGTCCGTTACGACCCTCTTTGCGAAGGCCGTTGGTTCGATTCCCGTGTGTGCATCCGTTTTAACCATCGAATTAGCAGGAAATCGTGTAAGTTGTGAGGAGCCATCGTGTAAGTTGTGAGGAGCCCGCCCGGCTGCACCGGTTACCGGCCGGCTCGGAGTGGAAGCAACTATGCGCACGTTCGACCGTTGAGTCGTACACTGCTTGAGGACTCGTGCCGGGATTCGATCCGTTGGAATTTGATGCACATACGACGTTCACTAATTTGCCTACAAGAAAGAGGAGTGACAGATGGTTGGTTATTATAGCCAAATTAGCAGTGATTTCAGATGAAATGTAAGTGGTCTTGCTGGTTCAATTCCGGCGCATTTCGTTCTTTTATCATGGGCTTCCCCCCTTGCTCGAGGAGATTGATTTGTTGGATCACAAGGCTGTGGCATCCCTTCACTCGCTGTTGCAATCGACATGGCACTGGAGTGGATCGGAGAGAGTTGATGAGTTGATTTGGAACAAAGAATTTGCTGTTGCTTCTGGCGATGGTGTTGGTTTCTGATGGGATCCACCAATGCTTCCTACAACACATCGGGGTCACCACTGATTCCTCACAACACAACCAATGTTTAATTGTTGTTAGAGGGGTTGCTACCCTCTCATGATGGACACACACTCTGGAGGGTAGCATGAAATAGAACAACAGGCTGTGGACTCTCTTTAGCATAGCAATTTTAAAAGTTAACAGCAGCATTCCTTGGTGGGAGCTATTGGAACAGTGCAGACAAACCATTGCTGTTGATTGACGCCGACTGTCTCTTCATTGAAAAGTTGCGAGGCTCTGACATCCAAATTGGATGCTCATTTGCAGAGGGTGGAGGGTTAAGCAACAGTGCCAACCATGGCCCTCTGCTGTGCACTGGTAGGAGATTTACCAAACCAAAACCAAACCAAGGTGGGGATAAATTTGGTCAACATTGTCTTCTCAGAGGAATGTCTTGTCCTTCAGGTGATTCTGCAGAGCTGAAGGAGATGCTTTCAAGCATGTCTGAGATTGCACTTAGTGATCTGATGCATGCTGCACAGAAGCAGTCACACCAGAGTAGAACCCCAACTAGCACTAACAAAGGGGGGGTCACATTTGCACAAGTGTCATGATTGTTTTTGAATTGCCTTAACTGCTTGTGCTCCTAGCTATTTGTGTGCACATGCAGTGAGACCCAAACCCTTTTGTTTTCTTTTGTCACAGCATTCTGTTGGAGGACTGAAGCATGCACTGTTGGCATCATCATCAATTGGATCTAACCAGTGCATGCAACAATCCCCAAAGACAAAACAAAGTCAGCAAGCCTCTAGGAACATCAGATTGGGTGCTTCACTGGATCACTACATCTTGTTGTCTTTTGCACACTAGCTAGAATTACCATCCCTGTGTGTTGTCCAGCCTAGTCCTTCCATTTGTACTTAGGAACATTCTGCATGAATAAATAAGTAACTCAATAAGTAGACGTTAAAACTGGGCTAAATCCTAAATCTCAAGACTGATCTAAGTGTTGGAAGTGCAGCTAGCATTCCATAAGGAGCAGATGTGCACCTGTGGGTGACTTGAAGTGCAGCTTAGCCAACAACATGGAAGACTCTAGAAGATTCCACAACCACAGCTAGCAGCACTGTGGCAGTGCTTATAATTTCTAATAAACTGAACTGTTTCATCAACAAGCAGGTCTCTTTATCCAACACTAGAGTCATTGTTGGGAATCTGGGAACATGTGGTGAGCATGACATCATAGCAGTAAAAATGGTGTTCCTGCAGGTC
>ENA-ORBV01005242-ORBV01005242.1-microbial-mat-metagenome-genome-assembly--contig:-NODE-5242-length-24041-cov-6.085795_pt1 | contig 24041 bp, 7 predicted proteins | sample MGYA00237777_ERZ505514 | MGnify/ENA primary metagenome ERZ505514 (study PRJEB26160, sample SAMN06269048) | microbial mat metagenome | isolation source: Oligotrophic lake microbial mat | place... | reverse complement strand
CCAAACCATCTTTCGAAAGGCCAGCCACCATGGATCGTAATGCCCGAAACGTTTTGCATCAACGTGGAAACAGAATCTGATATCGGCACGGACATCGGCAAGATGCCATTCGCGCGGCGATTGACAGGTCAGCGGATGACGCGCGATCGACGCTCTCGTGCGGCCCGTTGCTGGCGATCCGGTGGGCCTGTTTGCCGCGCAATTCGCGCCAGATGGCCCTGGGCCTGATCAAACGGCGCAGGCGATTGCGAACGGGCCCTGGATACGCCCGGGTCGCGGTCAGGGCGCGCGGTGCAGCCGAGGCGCCGACAGATGGTCCAGCGCATCGGTGATGGCCAGGTCCAGGTTGCGCCAGCGGCCGGCGAGGCGGTGCACGATCAAAGCGGCTTGCAAGGCCTGCAAATCTTTCAGGCTGGGTGCGACCTTGACCTGGGCCACGGCCGCATCCGCATTGCCGCCGCGCGCCAGCACAAGCACCTTGTCGGCCCAAAGAGAGTTGCGTGCCATCGCGGCATTTTCCTTGTTGTGGGTTCCCACTGTATCGGCGCTACCATCACGCATGAAGAAATCTTTTGCACTTGCCGCTGCCGGCAAACACCCGGATCGTGTTCTGGACGCGGTCAAACACGACATCCGCAAGTACCTGCGGCGCGAACGCCGGCGCGAATTGCCCGAAGGCGTGGACTTCCTGGACTTCGATTGCCGCTTCGGCCGCGACGCCGACAACGCCCAGACCGTGCATCTGTCAGCATTGACCGGGCTGGTCGATGCAGCCGCACGCGACGGTGCGACCCAGGTCTATGTGGAAATCCTCGCCAAACCCGGCCATCGGACCCAGCGACCCAGCAGTAACGAGACCTTGCCTGATGCAGCGCCACCAGCATCCGGCGACGACTCAACCAAAGCCGATGGCGATGGTGATGCCGATGGCGATGGCAATGGCGATGGCAATGGCGATGGCGATGGCAATGGCGATGGCGATGGCGATGGCAATGGCAATGGTGATGGCGATGGCGATGGCGATGGCGATGGCAATGGTGATGGTGATGGCGATGCCGATGGCGACGGCACTGGGACCGATCCGGTCCCCGTTCGGAGCAACTGAGCCTACAAACGGCGGTTGAATGCGCCCTTGCCTGGCCCGCTGGGCGCGCCAGGCAAGGCGAAAGGACGCCGCGCACTTCTGTGCGCAATGATGAACAACGCCGCATGGCGTGTCCAGTGGGGTGCGCTCGGGTGCATAACGCACTCACCCCGTGGGTGCGACTCGGCGTGGCCAAAATTGTCCGTGTTCATCTGCGTTACCAGCGCAAATCAAGCGGTCGACTGCCGTTTGCAGGCTCGGCCAACGTCAAGGTTTCGACTCGAAGCGTGCGCCAGCCCCGTCCGAAGCCGGGCCAGCCGCCTGCGCGCGCAATTTGTCCTTCTTGCTCGGACGTTTCCCTTTGATGCCGCCGGTGCCTGGCACCGAAGCCCGGTCGGGAGGCGGCGTGGTGTCAGTCGGCTCAAACCCGGCCACCACCTCGCGCGCCAGTTGCAGACCCTGGCGCTTCTCGATCAGCCGCAGCTGCGGTTCGGTTGCGGCACTGACAAAACTCAGCGCCAGGCCGCTGGCACCGGCCCGCCCGGTGCGGCCGATGCGGTGTACATAGTCGACCGCCGAGCGCGGCAGGTCGTAGTTGACGACCACCGGCAACTGCGCGATGTCGAGCCCTCGCGCAGCCAGGTCGGTCGTCACCACCACGTCCCACTGGCCTTTGCGCAACTCATCCATGACCTGGGTGCGCGCGCCCTGGCTCAGGCCGCCATGAAAGGGCGTGGCATAGACGCCGTTGGCATACAACTTGCCAGCGATGGTTTCGGCCGCGTGCTGCGTTGCCACGAACACCAGCGCCCGCTTCCAGCCTTGCTGCTGCATCAGCTGGCGCAGCAGCGCGGTGCGCCGCGGTGGATCGACCACGATCACCCGCTGCACGATGTCGGGCACGGTCTGCGCAGTGTCCTCGATGCGCACCCGCACCGGTTCGTGCAGCAACTGCTCGGCCAGCCGCTGCACCGCCGGCGGCATCGTGGCCGAAAACAACATCGTCTGACGCCGCGGCGGCAGCAGGGCCAGCACACGCGCCAGTTCGTCGGCGAAACCGGCGTCCAGCAGGCGATCGGCCTCGTCGAGCACCAGCAGCTCCAGCGCGGATAGCTGCACCGCGTTGCTGCCCACCAGATCGAGCAGGCGACCGGGCGTGGCGACCAGCACATCGGCGCCACCCCGCAGCCGCATCATCTGCGGATTGGCCGAGACGCCGCCGTACACCACCACGAGTTTGGGCGGATCGGACAGGAAACGCGCCTGATCGCGCAACACCGCGGCAACCTGCATCGCCAGTTCGCGCGTGGGCAGCAGCACCAGGGCCTTGAGCCGGCGCGGCGTGCCAGGAGCGGTGGACTGCACCTGTTGCAGCAGCGGCAGCGCGAACGCGACAGTCTTGCCGGAGCCGGTCTGCGCCAGCGCCAGCACATCGGCGCCACGCAGCGCCGCAGGAATCACTGCGGCCTGCACCGGCGTGGCCTCGAGAAAACCCGAGCCGGTGGCGGCGCGCTGCAACGAGGGCAGCAGGGAGAACGAAGAAAAACTGATACAAAAACCTTTGCTGCACGGCGCGCCACGTCCGGTGCCGCGGCATCGCGCAGCCCGGACCTTGGCGCCGAACCGGCTCAGTGTAACGGTGCGTTTGCGGCGCGCTGGCCCGGTGAGCGTCGCCACTCGGCCATTGTCCGACACGGCTCGGCTCGGGTCGGCTCGGCTCGGCTCGGCTCGGTTCGGCTCGGCAATCATCCGGCAGGCGTCAGCGCGTGTTGTCGCAATGCCAACGCAGCGCCCAGCCACAAGGCCAGCGCCGACACGACGAAGCCGCGCTCCAGACCTCCCGGGCCGTCGGCGATCCAGCCTACGACCGTCGGGCCGACGATCTGGCCGGCGGCGAACACGATGGTGAAGGCGCCGATGCCGCGTGCCCATTGGCCAGGCGGCAGGTTGTGGCGCACCCACGCCGTCGTCGACGCCACCACCGACAGGAACACCGCACCGAACAGCAGACCCGATACCAGCACCACCGGCCAGGCCGCGGACAATGCAGGCGCCAGCGTGGCGGCGCCCAGCAAGGCGTTGAGCAGTGCCAATGGCCGCCCATCGCGGTGGCGGTCCAGCAAGCCCGCCCACAGGCGCGGCGAGGTCATCACGGCCAGCCCCAGCGCGGCGTAGAAACCGGTGATGCCCCACGGCGGCAGACCCTGCTCGTGCAACAGCGCAACGATGAAGGTCATGTAGCCGATATAACCGACGCCGAACATGCCGTAACCGGCCAGGGCGAAGCCGAAACGACGCAAGCGTAATTGCGGTGCGGTCCCGTCCACGGCTGCCGTCGACACATCCACGCCGGCCGCAAGCGCCGGAGTCTCCAACCGCAGCACGACCCAGCGCAACGCCGCAGCACCGGCAAAACACAGGATTGCCAGCACCGCCCAGGCTGCCGCCCACGCGTGGGCCATGCCGGCTGCGACCGCCATCGCCGCGGGAACCGCCAGCGCCGACAGGCTGATGCCCAGGCCGGTGCCACCGTAATACAGCCCGATCAACCAACCCGCGTGCTCAGGATGGGCTGCTCCCAGCCGCGCCGCCAGCAATCCACCGGTGATGAACACCAGTGCACTGGCTGCACCGGCGGCCAGTCGCTGCACCAGCCAGACAGTGCTGTCGGTGAAAAAACCGCTGATGGCCATCAACATGCTGGCCGCCAGCGCGCCCCACAGCATGACCCGGCCCGGGCTGGCCCCGCGCAACAACACCGGCGTGAGCAAGGCACCGAGCAGATAACCGGCCGCGTTGCTGGTGTTGAGCGCGCCGGCCAGCGCATACGTCCAGCCCAGATCGTCGCGCATCGGTGGCAGCAGCAGGCCGTAAGCGAAACGGGTGATGCCCAGCGATAGCGCGGCTCCGAGCGACAAAACCAGCGCGTGGCGCAGCGCGGTATCCGGCAATTTTTCAGGGTTTGGAGTGTCAGCAGGCGGCGGTGTCGCGGGGCGCATCGGGCGAGTATGCCCGTGCGGCTGGACCGATCGCATGGCGCTGCTGTGCGGGTTGCCGCGGGGCAGGCAGGGGAACACCGCGCCGCCGCAAAAGAAAACGGCCCGGGCAGGGCCGCCATGGGTGCCGAGGTGGCGACCGGATGACTTAGCGCTTGTGCCGCCGCACCCGGCTCGCCAGCAGCCCCAGGCCACCGAGCAGCATCAGCCAGGTCTCGGGTTCCGGGACGGCGGTGACATTCGCGGTCACAGAAAAATCCTCAAACGACCCGGTGCCCAAGGCTTCACCGTACACCTGCACTTGCGTGACACCCGACTCGAAACCCGACAACAGGTTGAAGGCGCCCGTCATGGTCACCGTGCTTCCCGCCGGGATCAGGTACGACTGCGACTGATAGACGCCGGTAAAAGTGAACAGCCCCGAGCCGATCGCGGCGCCAAAGTCTCCCGGCCCCGGGCTGTACTGGAAATCGGCATCCAGCCCGGGAAGTGTGGACGCGGTCTCCATCAAAGCCAGAACCGTAGGCAATGTGAACGTATTAATACCCATCGTCAACGTGGATGCAGCGGCATTGAAGGAAAGCTTGGTCGGGTCGAACGTGAAGGTAACCGCAAAACCGGCCAGGTCGAAATCCGAGGTGAAGTTGAACACGAAAGAGGGAAAGGCCTGGCCTTCAGGCGGCGACGCGGCATCGACTGGCGAGGTCGTGATGAGCGGATTGATGAGCGGATCGATGTCCACGACGGCGTGGGCGTTCTGCCCTGTCATGCCCAACACCGCGACCAGCGACAACACGGCGCCCAAATTCCAGCGGTTCTTGTACGTCATCATCATGTTTGTCCATCCAAAAAAAGACCGGCTAACCCCGTGCCTCCCGCACGGGGCCAGGCCTCAATCCGTCACACGCAAATTTCAAGCCATGCTCCGCTTGACCGCACTATCCCTTGTTTTCACCGTCCCTGGCTTTATCTCTGCGTCCATCTTGTCAAAAAAGCCGACGCGTGCGGAACAAGTTCACGAACGCGGCAACACGACGCGCCAGTCTGCGTTTTTGCGTGCCACATGCGGGTCCCGTCCGCTGACCCAGTTCTGCAACCAGGCATGCTGCCGCGTTTCCCCGGCATCGGCGTCGATCAGGCGCGCACGACGGTCGAATCGGACCCGCAACTCGGAGCTGGCCGATACACGGCTGTCGCGATCGCGTCCATCGCGCCCATCGCGCTGCACTGCCGACGCGAGCGGGTCGGGCGCAAACGCCAGCGGGTCAGGGCCGGTTGCCGGTTGCCGGGCCACCAACGGTTCAGACAGGCTCGTCACGGCGAGGTCGAAATCGAGGATTGACTGGTAGTGCGTCAGGTCCAGGTTGTTCGTCACCGTAGCCAGGCCCGGCACCAGAACCGCGGCCTCGGGCGTGGCCACCGCCAGTAAGGCTGCCACTGGCGCCAGCCCGATTGCAGCCTCGTTTGCCAATGGCTGCGTGGCGTCGGCATACGCAACAACCACCGCAGGTGCCGGTCGCGAAATGAGGACCGGCACTGGCGCTGTAACCGAGGTGCGCGCTGGTGCCGCTGCCGGCATCGGGGACTCGACCATTGGCACTGGCACTGCCGATTCCACCGCTTCGGCAAATGCGGCCTGCAGCGATCCGGCAACTGCGTCGTCGACAACCGCAAATGCCGGCAGCACCGGCAAGGCCGGGATGTAGGGCTGGGCAACGCCGTGGATCATGTTGCCGATAAACCGGACGTCGAATACGCTGAGCCGACCGTTGCCAAAAGCGCCAGCCACGACCACCGGATCGGCCAGCGGATAGGCGCCAAACCCGGAGTACTTGCGGCTGATCGTATCGAGCACGGCCTGCGAATCCTCTGACGTGTAGGCGCCATCACCGGTCGCGTCACCCAGGTAAGCCGCCACATGCAGACCGTCGTCGTCGCGCACCGGCATGGCGCCGCCGTTGATCGACACGTCGCGCAGGTCGAGTACGTGGCTCTGGCCATAACGCGCCAGCGCGCTGGCCGGCACGGTCGCGGTCAGGTGCACCAGTTCGGTCGTTGCACCCGTCAATCCGGAGATACCGGTCACAGTGATGCCGATCTGACCAGCTACCGACAGGTCGGTCGTGACCGTCACTGCGGGCAGGTTGCTCAGCGCCCCGGTCATGTCCAGCAAGTCGGCGTCGTAGTGCAGCGTGAAGCTGACGCTGCTGGCACCGGCGGCATTCCCGATGCGCACGGCTATTCCGGCACCGCTGGCTGGCAGGTTGACGCTTTGTCCCGCACCGCGGCTGAACTCGCCCAGGCTGACGAAGGCGGTTGCAGCCCCGGACTGGTTCAGGCTGGCGCTGAATCCGCCTCCGGCCACACCGTTGTTGTCGCCATCGAGCATCCGGCCATGGGTATCGACGAAGGCGTCGAGGCGGCTGTCCAGCGTCAGGTTGTGGGCGCCTGCGGACAGCAGGCCGTTGCCAGTCGGCGCGCCGGTCTTGACGAAGGTCAGACCCATGGCGTCTGCATCGACAACGATGCTGCCTGCCACGGGCTTGCTGCTTGCATCGAGCAAGACCATGTCGGCCGCGCCCCGGTTGGCGCCTTGGCCATCGAAAAGATTCAACGTCGACGCATCGAACGCCCGATTGAACCGCAGCTGATATCCGGTGCTGGTCCAGGTGACACCACTCACCCGCAGCAGGTCCGGATCGACCGTGACATCGAAACTCTGCTGGTCGGCGCCACCAAGGCCGTCACTGACGCCCACGGTGAACGTGTACACCGCCTGCGCATTCAGGTAGGGCGCAGTCCAGGTCAGCACACCGCTGCTGTTGTCGAGCTGGGCTCCCGCAGGGCCGTCCAGCAAACCGAAAGACAAACTGTCGACCAGGTCCGGATCGTTGGCCACCAAGGTCAGCGACAGGACGTCGCCAGCAACAACGGTGCTGTTGGCGATCGCATCGAGCACCGGCGACTGATTGCCGACGTCGATCGTCACCGTCGCTTGAGCCGATCCGCCGGCACCGTCATCGACGGTGTAGCCAAAGGTGGTCTGGCCGACGAACCCGGCGCTCGGCGTGAAGGTCAATCCACCGTCGGCCGACACCGTCACCGTGCCCTGCAAGCCAGTCATGTCGATGTTGACAAACTGCAGTGTGTTGCCATCGACGTCAATGTCGTTGCCCAGCAGACCTGGCGCGGCAACGACGAGCGTCTGGCCGGCATGCACAGCGAAGTCGTCGTCTGCCGCCACAGGCGCATCGTTGACCGGCAATACCTTGATGTCGATGCTGGCGGTGGCGCTGCCACCTTGCCCATCGACGACCCGGAACATGAAATTGACCTGGCCCACATGGTCCGGGTCCGGGGTGTAGGTCAGCTGATGGGTGACCGGATCGAGCGCACCCAGGGTTCCAAACGCAGGGTTCGAGATGATGCTGTAGGTCAGCGTGTCGCCGTCCGGGTCAATCGCCGCCAGGGTGATCACCAGCGGCTGGTCTTCGTCGGTCTCGACGAACTGGCCCGGTGCCACTGGATCCAGGTTGGCGGCAAGCACGGTCACCAACACCGGCGCCGCATCGTAGCTGCCGTCCTCGTCTGTTGCCACCGCCGTGATGGTGTATGGACCATCCAGCGCATAGGTGTGGCTGGCGCTGGTTGCCCCGCCGGCAATCGTCTCGACGTTGCCGTCGCCCCAGTTGATGTCCCAGGATGCCACGGTATCGGCGCCTGGATCACTGGTGGACAGGCCCAGTTGGTACACCTCGCCCAGCGCCACTTCGGGGTCGCCACTCATGCCCAGTGTTGGCGCGACGTTGTGTACGGTGACCGAGAACGACTGTGGTACCGGGTGTACGCCGTCGCTGACCCGCACCGTGACGGCGACACTGGCATCACCGTCAAGCGCCATCCAGCTGAACAGCCCGCTGGCCGCATCGACCGTCGCGCCGGCCGGGCCGCTCACGAGGCTGTAGTTGAGGCTCTGGTTCTCCGGGTCCTGGCCCACCAGCTGTACCGTGATCAGCGATCCTTCGTTGACCTCCCGGTCGGCCACCCCATCGAGCGCCGGTGGGTCGTTCGTCGGGTTGACGATCAGCGTGATCGTGCCAAGCGCCGACGTCAGCGCCGTGGCCGGGCTGGCGTCGTTGCCGCCGCGGTCGGTGACGGTATAGGTGAAACTGTCATCGCCGAAGAAATCGGGGTCGGGGGTGTAGGTCCAGCTGCCGTTGGCACCCTGTACCAGCGCGCCTTGGGTTGGCGGCGTGACCAGCGTGAACACCAGGCCGCTGCGGGACGTCTCGATGTCGCCGGCCGGCAACACGATGAGCACCGGGTTGTCCTCGGTCAGGTTGACCACCTGGCCCGGGGCCTGCGGTGCGTCGTTGACCGGCAACACGTTCAGGCTCACGGTGGCAGTGGCGGTGCCCAGCTTGCCGTCGTCGACCTGGAACTGGAAGCTGTCCGGGCCCCAGTCATCGGGATCGGGCGTGTAGGTCACGGTGCGCGCAACCGGGTCGAAGCCAGACAGGACGCCATGTACCGGGTTGCTGAACAGGCCGAACACCAGCGCATCGCCGTCGGCATCACTGCCCGACAGCGTGATCAGAATGCTGCCGTCCTCGTTCAGGTTCACCGCCTGCGCATCCGCAACCGGGTCGGTGTTGTTGCTGCGGTCGATCGTGAATAGATGCAGGTAGTCGCCACCGGCGCTGCCGTTGGCGTCGCCATCCAGCGGGTTGCCGGCTGTATCGTATATGGCCAGCGTGCCCGACAGGCGCAGCCGGTACAGGCCGTCGGCAAGCACGCCGCCCGCGAACTGCAGCGTCAGGTCGGTCTCGGGGAAGGAGTAGGCCGGGTCGAGTCCGATCTGGACATCGTCCAGCGTGTCGAGCACACCATCGGCGCCGGCAAACAGCAGTTGGTAATTGGCCGGGCTGCGCGCCGAGATGCCATCGAGCGATTCGCTGAAACCGATCTGGATCGACGAGAAGGCCAGCGCCGTGCTGCCGCCATTGGGCGGCAACTGGGTGATGCTGTCCACCACCACCTGCGGCGGCGTCGTGTCGTTGGAGTCGCCCTGGAATTCGTAGGCGCCAATGTCGTAGAACGTCAGGCCCTCTTGCGCCTGCCACGACAAGGAGTTGGCGGAGGCCAGGTTCGCGGAGCCGTCGTAACCACTCGCCAGCACGAAGCTGAAGCCGTTGCCGGCAGAGACTCCGACGCGCGGCGCCAGCCCGGAATTGCCGGCGCCATAGTCGAAGCGGAAACGGCCATCGGCAAACAGGGTGACCGAGAAGTTGGCCGCCCGGCTGGTATCGGCCTGCGATGCCGCAGCCCAGCGGATCGTGATCTGGTCGGGCGTCGTGGTGTCGATGAAGATGTTGCGCCCGGTGCCGAAGGTGGTCAGGTTGTCCCAGAATGGCGCGATCACGGCGTTGCGCTGAAATACCTCCAGGCTTTGGGCCGAATTGGCGTTGTCCGGGCCGGAAAACTTCAGGTAACCCTCGGTGGACACCGCCACCGAGGTGTAGGTCGCGCCGTAGAAATTGAAGCCGAAACCCAGCTCCAGATTGAAAGACGCCTGGTTGGACTGGTACGGCCTGGCCGTGCCACCGGCTACAAACAAGTTGCCCACACTGTCGTCCACCTCGTACAGTGGCCAGCCGTCACCGGTATTGGCCGTGCTGGGGTCGTCGTGGCGGTTGCGCCCTTCGATGTCGTACCGCGGCGCATGGTAGGCGTAGGCAGCATCGATGGCCGGCGAGTCGGCGCGCAGGCCGAAGTTGTCGTCGTGGCCGCTGCCCTCGGTGGCCGGTGTGGCGCCCAGCACGTTGTCGGCGCCGTCGATGTCCAGGAACAGCGGCGCACCACTGACAGAATGGGTATCGCGCGTGCTGGCGCTCTGCCAGTCGGCCAGCGTCACGCGCTCGACATTGCTCCACAAACCGGTGCGTGCCGCGGCACTTGCGGTATGGATCAGGTTGTAGTCCGACAGCAGCCCGGTCAGGCCAGCCGGATTGGCGTTGATGCCATAACCGGCCGCCACCCACAGGATGTTGTTGAACAATCGCACGTCCTGGGCACCACTGACCACGCGAATGGCATCACCCACTGGCTGGTAGATGGTGTTGTTGCTGATGAAGTCATTGGCCAGGTGACGCCAGTCCAGGTAGATACCGACGTTGGTGTTGGCATAAATGACGTTGTTGTCGATATGCGCGTAACCGCCATCGACGATACCGATGGAATTGCCGTAGATGCGGTTGCCGAGGATGTCGCCGCCCTCGCTCGACTGCGCGTTGACGTTCACGCCGTGCTGACTGTTGCCGTAGATCTCGTTACCACGCACGACCGTGCCATAACCCGCACTGACACCGTGGTAGTTGTCGTGGATGTCGTTGCCTTCCACCAGCACGTTGCTGCTGCTGCCAACCACCCCGTAGATGTTGGTATTGGTGTGTCCGAAAATGTCGTTGCCGACGACCCATGCCTCGCGGCCCGCCACGATGCCATGGCTGGTGTTGTTGCGCACGATGTTCTCGCGCACCACGATGCGGTTGTCCAGCGTGCCGCTGTAGTTGACATAAATGCCGTAATTCGCATTGCCGAACACTTCGTTGCCCTGGATCAGCGCACGCGCGCCGCTGACATCGAGCCCGCGCTGGCCATTGCCCTGTATCCGATTGCCCAGCACGCGCAGGTCATCATTGCCCGCCGCGAACGACAAGCCGTCTTGTGTGTTGGCATAGATATCCGAATTGCGTACCGTGATACGGTCCGAATCGACATTGCCGGCCTGCATGCCGTATTGCCCACCGGTGATGGCCAGGTGCGACAGGGTGATGTCGTCGGCGCCGTTGAACTGCAGCACCACGCGCCCGGTGGCGGTGTTGCCGCGGTTGAGCACCGTCTGCTGCCCCACCGTCTGCGCGCCCTGTATCGTCACGCCGCTGTCCTGCGCGTCCAGCACGATGTTGCTGGCCAGGTTGTATACCCCCGTGTCCACGTAGATCACATCGCCCGCATCCAGGTCGTACGCGCGCAGCAGCGCCGCCAGGCTGGCCATCGGCGCATCGGCACTCTTGCCCGAATTCTCGTTGTCCCCCACCGCCGTGGTGTACTCGTTGTCGGCAAAGTTCGCGTCACCGGCGATGTTCACGTAATAGTTCTGCCCCCCGTTGGCAATCAGGAACGCCTCGTCGGAGACGTCGCTGACCAGGGTCGCCCCGGCATGCCCGGTGGCGCGGATCAGCGCTCTGTTGCCCACCGTCTGCTCGGTGGGCGTCCACACATAGCTGCCCCGCCCATGGCGGTCCATCGCCAGCCCCGAGGCGATCGGGTCCCAGCTCGCTCCGTTGTCCAGCGAGACCTCCAGGTCCGCCGTGGGCGCCGCCACACCCGTGGCATTGACCTTGACCAGCTCGATGGCGCTGACCAGCGCGCCGTAACTGGCGCTCTGGCTGACGAGCTCCAGCAGCAGCCCCGCACCACCACCCAGGCTCACGCTGAACTCGCGCGTCGTGGCCTTGTAAGGGGCCCCGGCAGCCGCGCGGATGTCGTAGTTGTCGGCCACCAGCGCGCCATTTAGCACGATGTCGAACTGGCGCTGGCCCGCATTGATGTTGCTGGGCTCGGCAAAGTGCAGCCGCACCAGATACTCGCCGTCCTGCGCCGGCAGTGTCCAGGCTATCTTGTTGCCCACCCCCTGCTGCGCCGCGGCGTAGCTGCGGTACACCGCCTCCGGGGCGCCCGTGTCGGCCACACCGCTCAGATCGAGCGCTTGCGCGGCAGCAATCGTGCCCTGGCCGTGAGTCGTGCTCTGGTAGGTGTTGGCCAGGAAGTTGTCCACCCGCCCCGCATTGCCCGCATTGAGCAGCAGCACCGGGTCGTAGCTGCCCAGGCCCGCCGCGCGCCAGTCGATCTGGTAACTCTGGCCGACCTCGAACTTCTCCAGCCCGTTGGGGCCCAGCACCTGGATCATCGGGTCCGCGCTGGGGGTTGACTGCGCCGTGCCCCCATACGCTCCCAGATCGCGCCGCCCGCCGCTGGGCAGCGCCTCGAACGTCCATTGGTCGAACAGGTTGCCCCGGTCCAGCGCCGGCGAGCCTGCTTGCAGCCGGTAGTTGTCATCGGCGCCGAAGTCCCCGCTGTAACGCTCGATGCGCACCGCGTCCGCCAGCACCTTGCCGTTGGCAAAGTTGCTCAGCTCCACCACCAGCGTGCCCCCCTCCAGGCGCACCGCACCCAGAATCTCCCACACCGCGCCGTCCACGTTCAGATCGTTGGGCGTGTTGTAGTTGTGGCTGAAGCTCTGGTAGGCCAGCGCCGTGCCGGTGCCATCGAACACGGTGTAGCGGGCGTTGCTGGCCGAGGGGCCCTCGCGGGGCCAGGTCACCGCAATGCGGTAGAAACCCTCCTGCAACCCGCTGAAGGTCCAGCGCGAGGTGGCGCTGCCATCGCCCGCGGGCGCCTGCCAGAAGTCGCCCGCATACCCCGCGGTGCTGTTCTCCGTCCACGTGCCGGTGAACACCTGGCCCGCGCCTTCGTCATCGATCACCTGGCTGGGGCCGGGGAAACTGCCGTCCCAGCCGTTGCTGCCGTCGGCGCCCTCGATGTCGATGAATTGCGGGTCGCCGGTAAGGCTGTTGCGGTCAAATCCGGTCTCGAAGGTCCAGTCCGCGCGATCAGCAAACAGCCGATCCTCCCACCACCCCAGGTTCGCGCCCCCGCTCAGGTGAAACAGGTTGTAGTCCGAGGCAAAGCCGCCCTGGCTGGTGCTGTCCACCCACACCGCGGTGCCGCCCTCGCTCCAGATGATGTTGTTGCGCAAGACGACGTTGCTGGAGGTCACCTCCACCGCCCGCCCGCCCACCTGGTGCACCGTGTTGTTCACGATGCCGTCCACTCCCGCGCTGTGCGCGTAGTTGACCTGGATACCCACACTGGTGTTGTCGTACACCAGGTTGTTGCTCACCCGCCCATATCCGTCGTCGCGGATGCCCACCGTGTTGCCATACACCCGGTTGCCCGTGAACGTGGCGTTGTACCCCGCCATGCCCACACTGTTGGCCCACACCCGGTTGTCCCGCGCCGCCCCATTGGAGTTGCTGCCGTTCATGTCGATGCCGGTGCCGTTGCCCCACGCCAGATTGCCCTGGGCCAGCGCCTGCGCCTCCACCCGAATGCCGATCGACTGCCCCCACACCTCGTTGTTGCGCACCAATACCTGGCTCACGCCACTGATCCCGTTGACATTGTCAAAGACCCGGTTGTTCTCGATCACGATCCACTCCGCCGCACCGCCTCCAGAGACGCTGGCCGAGATACCCCAGTTTGAATTGCCCCAGAAATCGCTGTCTCCCACCGAGCCGCGAAGGGCCGTCAGCAAGACGCCGGTGTTGCCGTTTTCGCGCACCTTGCTCGATGCAATGCGGAAATCCTCGTTGCCGCCCTGCACATACACGCCATAACTGGTGTTGCGGTAGATCTCGCTGTTGGAGATCGTGATGCGGTCGGAGTCGACATTGCTGGCCAGGTAGACGGCGTGGTAGGCGCCGGTCATGGACAGGTGGTCGAGCGTTACGTCGTCGGCACCGGCAAACTGGAAGATATGCGAGCTGCTGGTGGTATTACCGCGATTGAGCAGCGTAGTGCCGTTCACCGCGCCACGGATGACGACCCCACTGTCCTGGGCGCCGATGCTGATATTGGTGGTCAGCAGATATTCGCCCACGTCCACCACGATGGTGTCGCCCGCATCGAGGTCGTACCGCTCGAGCACGGCGCGGATGGAGGCCATTGGCGTCGCGGCACTCAGGCCATCGTTCAGGTCGCTGCCGGCGGCAGTCGTGTACTCGTTGTCGCTGAAGTCGATGTCGACGGCGATGTTGACATAGTAGATGTTGATCGGTTCGGTGACGGTGAATTCGCGGTCGGAGACATCGAAGACGGCCGCGTCCACCTCGGCCGTCACCCGCACCAGATAGTCCGGGCCCACGGCAAACAGCGCCGGGTCCACGTCCCACAGGTAGCTGCCGTCATTGGCTGTTCCATCGGCCAGCAAGCTCCAGCTGGCACCGTCGTCATCCGACACCTCGACGTCCACGTTGCCGCCAAAACCATGAGCCCGCCAGCGGATCTCGTAGCCACTTTCCTGCGGCACACTCTCGCCACCGTTGGGTGCGAACACCGTGATGTATTGCGCCGGGCTGCGCGACGCCTGCACTGTGCCGCCATACGCACCGATGTTGATGAAGCCGCCGTTGGGCGCCGGCTCCTGGCTGAAGTCATCGCTGGCGCGGCCGCGGTCGATGGCCGGCGACTGGGCCGTGTCCAGCGTCAAATCGATGCTCGCAGTGACCGGCAGCCCGCTCAGCCCATCGCGTATCGGCGCCAGCGAGCCACCCTGGCTGCTGCCGTACTGGCTCATCAGATGGAAATCGTCGTCGCGCCCATCGATGGCCGGCGAGGCATATCCGAGCACGCCGTCGGCGCCGTCCCGGTCCACGAACAAGGGGTCTGCATACAGGCTGTTGGCGTCGGTGAAGCTGGCCGCGCGCCAGGCGTTGAGCGTGTTGCGCGCCGCACCCTGCCATTGCCCCACCAGCGCCGGGCCGGTGGTGTAGAACAGGTTGTAGTCGGAGTCGAAACCAACCTGGCTGTTGGACGACACCGCCAGCGCATACCCGGCTCCGGCCCACAGGATGTTGTTGGCCAGCCGGATGTTGCTGGCGTTGCTGATGCTGATCGTATTGCCGGCGTCCTGCACCACACTGTTGTTCAGCACCTGCAAACCCGTGCCACTGATGGCAAGTCCACCGACACTGTTGCCATAGATCAGGTTGTTGCGCAGCGTGTAGTTGCCCGAGCCGCTCCAGGTCACGCCCTGGGCATTGGAATACACCACGTTCCCGGTCAGGTTGGTGTTGGAGGCGTCAATGCCAGTGCCGATGTTCTGGTAGACGCGGTTGTAGTTGGCAAAACCGGAGTTGCCGATCGCCAGGCCGTGGAAGTTGCCATACACCAGGTTGTAGCTGGCCTGGGCGCCACTGCTGGCCTGCAGACCGGTCTGGTTGTTGGCCGTGTGGCCCCACACCGCATTGCCGGCAGCATGCACACCTGCGGACTGCACCGACAGACCGGCAAAGCTGTTGTCGTGGATCCGGTTGCCGTTGCCGGCTGCCAGGTCGGTACTGCCCACCCAGGCCATGCCACTGCCGTTGCTGACCAACATGCCAAATCGGTTGCCGTAGGACTCGTTGCGCAGGATCTGGCTGTTGCCTGGCTGGCTGAGATAAATACCCCAGTTCTGGTTGCCGTGGGCCGTGTTGTCGGTGAACAGGTCCACGCGGCCCGTCATGTTGATTCCGTGGTTCCCGTTGCCGTGGGCCAGTGCCTGCGTGAACGCGGCAATATCGCCATCGACGAAGATGCCATACCGTGTGTTGTTGTAGGCCGTCAGGTTGCTCAGCGTGTTGAACGGTGCGTTGGTCGTGATATGGATGCCGTCCTGGTCGTGGCCCCAGGCAGTGATCCTGGACGCCGCAAAAGCGTCGGAGCCGTTGCGCACATACAGGCCGCGGTCGGCGTCCCGCAGCGACAGGTGATTGACGGTGACAAAGTCGGCGTCGTTGAGTTCGATCAGGGCACGCGTCCGATCGCCGGGGATGGCCGGATACAGCGTCGCAGCGACCGCGGTATTGGTCGGGCCGGTCATCAGGAAACCTTCGTCCAGACCCAACCCCATGTCGATGCTGCCAGACACCGTGACCGAATAGATCATCGGGTAATTGCCGGCATCCACAAACAAGGTGGAAAAACTGTCCAGCGTGTATTCGCGCAACAGATTGACCGCATTGGGTTTGGGCGCAAGTGCTGTCTTGCCGGTATGGCGGTTGGAACCGATGGCGTCCGGCGTGTATTGGTCGCCAATGCTGCTGCCATCGTCGATGTAATAGTCGCCCCCCGCTTCGGGCACGGAGAAACTCTCCTGGCTGCGGTCCAGCACATGCAGGTCGTGCACCAGCGAGACCTGGATACGCAGGCCGTGGGTGCCGAAGTCGATGCCGCTGTTGCCGGGGATCCAGATGAACTCGCCGTCGTCGGCGGTGCCGGTGGCGATATTGAGCACGAAGGACGGGCCGTCGGCGCCATCCTGCAGCAAGTCGATACGCACCGGCGAGCGGGTGCTGTTGTTCACCGTCTCCCAACGTATCGTGAGGGGTTCGAGTTTTTCCCAGTCGGCGTACATATCGGGAAAACGCAGCATGATGCGACGGTCCCCGCTGGTCGGTGCTTCGTGCGTCGCATGGCCATAAGCACCCAGATCCGGAATGTAGGCCTCGGACACCGCGACCAGGAAAGCCTGGTCGAACCACGCGTCGTTGGTGGAGCCGGTGTTGCGGTCGGCGGCAAAACGCAGCACGGCGAAACGCGCGCCGGCTGGAATCAGCGCACGGCCACCGACCAGTTCCCAGCGGTCGGAACCGTTCAGCGCAACGGCGCTGGCCGAACTGATCAGGTTGCTGGCGCCGTCGAAGAACTCCAGCGTGACCATGCCGCTGTCTGCCGTTGTCTCGGCCGCGGACCGCAGCCGGCCGCCGAACACCATGTCGAGTCCGCCACCATCGAGTTGCGCCGCCGTGAAACCGGCCGACAACAGGTTCACGGTCTGCTGGGCCCGGCCCGCCACCACGCTGCCGGCGCTGAAATATTGGCTGCCCTCGTAGGCCGCCGGACTGCCGGTCTTCAGACCGGCACCGGCGTTGGTGGTCCAGCCACTCAGGCCGGCCTCGAATCCGGCATTGGTCAGCAGATTCTGGTGATGCGGCGGCACGGACTGCTCCAGCCGCACATCGGCGCCTTCCAGATCCGGGCTGGTGAAGCGCAGCCCGGCAGTGGCCTGGAACAGGCGGAAGTCGTCGAAATCCGTGTCCATGAACTGTGGCTTGGCCCACACCGGGTTGACAGCCGTGGCGCCGATCGAATGCAGGTCGAAACGCGCGATGTCGGCCTGCCAGTCGATCAGGTCGGTGAAGTCGCGCGTCCAGTAGCCGATGCGGCCTTCGCCGTCCGCATACAGGTTGTTGTAGTCGCTGAAGAAGCCGGCCTGCGAATTGTTGGCCACATAGATGTCGTAACCCGAGCGCGCCCACAGGATGTTGCCGCGCACCTCGACGTTGCTGGCGCCGCCCTGGATGCGGACGTTGTCGCCGGTCGGTGCGTAAAAGGTGTTCTGGTAGATCCGCACATCGGACACGCTGGAAACCAGCAGGCCGTAGTTGGTATTGCGGTAGATCAGGTTGTGCCAGACCTTCAGCCCGTTGCTGGCGGCGATACCCGTCGCATTGCCGGCGATGCGGCTGTATTGCACCGTGCCGATGAAGCCGAAGACACCGGTGTTGTTGTCTTCGATCAGGTTGGCGAGTCCCAGGTCGGTGCCACCTATCGTGCCGGAACCGGTCGCGCCGATGTGGTTGTCATACACATGCTGGTTCTGGAACCGCGCCGCCACCACCTCGACACCAGTGGTGTTGTCGAATACGTGATTGATACCGGAGCCCGGCGCGAATCCGAGCGCGGTGGTGGCGTCGTTCACCGTGGTGCGAATGCCGATGTCGTTGTTCCGGATACGGTTGTCGCGCAGGCTGGCCGCGGCACCATAGGCGACGCCGATGCCGGCGTTGTGGATGTCGTTGTGGTCGATGCTGCCCATGAACGGGGCATCGATGTCCAGCGTGCCGGCCAGGTCGTTCCATGCCATCACGCCGTCGCTGGCGGATAACACCTGCACTCCGTTGGATCCGAAGCGGTTGTGCACGATGCGCAGGTCGGAACCACCCGCCAGCACCAGTTTGCCGGTTTGGAACAAGGCGTCGCGCAGGGTAAAACCATCGGCGGAAGGCGAGGTGCGCACCTCGCCATTGAATACCAGGCCCTGGAGGGTCACGTCGGCGGCGTTGATTTGCACCGTGCCGTTGATCTGGCTGGCCTGGTCCAGCGCGCTGACGATCGTCACGCCGGCGTCAGCCGCGGCAATGGTGAAGCCGGAGTAGATGCCGGGCAGCAGCAGGATCAGGTCGCCGGGGCCCAGGTCCTGGCCGTCGAGGATGGCCTGCAACTGGCCGGAATCGGCCGCCACATATGTCGATCCCAATGTGACCGGGTCGGTTCGCAGGTAGATGGCGGGCAGCGCAGGGTCGCCGTCGAAGCCGCGGCTGGCCTCGCCCCAGGCCACCACCGGCCGGCCCAGGCCACCCACCACCACCGCCACGTCGGCCACGCGGCCGCCGGTTTCGCTGATGCCGTCGCCGACGGCATCAGCCGGCAACCGGGGCGCGAAATCGCTGCCGTCCCAGCGTTTGGCATACAGGGCGAGCGGCTGCCCGGCACGTTGCACGTCTTCGTCGGTCCACACCAGCCAAGCCGTGCCGCTGCCCGAGGCCAGTTGCGGGTCGCGCGCCAGATCGGTGTTGCCCGTGGCGGGGCCGTGCTCGGTCAGCGGCGCAAGATCGACCCAGTCGCCAGCGTCGCGGCGCTGGCCCACCAGGTTCTGGTAACCCTCGTACAGATGCTGCCAGACCACGACCAGGTCGCCGTCCACATACGCCAGCGTCGGTGCACTGCTGTCACCCAACATCCCGGACGACAGCCCGGAGCCGGTGTCCGAGCCGTCCAGGCCCTGCCAGGTGGCGCCGTTGAACTGCCGCGCAAAAACCTGTTGGTCACCCGATACCAGCCGTGACCAGGCCACGGCCACCCGCACGCCATCGGTGGTCACCGCCAGGTCGGACACATCGGACGGTGCGGCCGAGATGCCCGCGCCGCTGGCCGACCCCAGGGCCAGCCAGTTGCTGCCGTCGAAGCGGCGCGCATAGACCTGGCTGGTTCCGCTGGAATCGTCCAGCCATACGGCAACCGGGCCGGCGTCCGTACGCACCAGATGCACCTGGTCTGCGTCTCCGGTGACGCTCAATCCACCGCTGTTCAAAGAGCCGCCAAGCGCGACCCAGGCGCCAGCACCCCCATTGGCACCGGCATCGAAACGCGCGGCGAGTACATCGGAGTTTCCGGCCGAGTTGATCTCGATCCAGGCCACCACCACGCTGCCATCGCCCATGAAGCTGAGTGCAGGCTGGCGCGAGCTGCCCGCCGAGGCACTGACGCCGCCGCCTTGCGCACTGTCACCCAACATCTGCCAGGCCGAACCATCGTGCCGCAACACGTAAATTTCGAAGTTGCCGTTGCGCGCATCGGCCCAGGCCACCACCGGCCGGCCGGAGGCGTCGGTTGCCACGCTGGGCTCCAGCGCCAGGCCGACACCACCGGATACACCGCCGCCGCTGGCAGAACCCGATAGTTCGCGCCACACGCCGCGTGCGTCCGGGCCGGTCGGCAGGCTGGCCAGAGCCAGCGGATCGTCGCGGGTGTTGAGGGTGATCGGGCCGAGCGTGGGAAACGGCGGGGTGAAGGCGTCCATCGACCCGACTTCGCCGGCGCCGTAGTCCACCACGTTGGACGCACCGCCGCCTGCTTCCGCCTGGTTCAGACCGTTGGCCACCGTCCCGAGGAGCTGAATAAGGTCGTCGCCGCCTTCCCCGTACAGCAGGTCGTTGCCACCCTGTCCGAAAAGCTGGTCGTCGCCCGACCCGGCCTCGTTGCCATTGGTGCCGAAATCGCCGTACAACCGGTCGGGGGCGTCGTCGTCGCCGGCGGCGATAAAACTGAACCCGTACAACACGTCGTGGTTGGCACCGCCGAGCATCACGTCGGCGCCGGCGCCGCCGAACAGCAGGTCGTCCCCGGCATTGCCCTCCATGATGTCGTCACCGGTGCCACCGTACAACATGTCATTGCCGCCGTTGCCGTACAGGCGGTCGCGGCCGGCATCGCCATGCAGCGTGTCGGCGCCATCGTCCGAGCCACGCAGCACGTCGTCATCGTCACCCCCGGAGAGCCAATCGCCGTTGCCCCCACCACCTTGCAATTCGTCTTCACCCGCCTCGCCGTATAGATGGTCGGCATTCAAGCCTCCATCCAGGAAGTCTCCCCCTTCGCCGCCGTACAACCAGTCCTCGCCAAAGCCGCCGTGAACACGGTCGTTGCCGTCGTTGCCGCGCAGCAGGTCGCCGTGTTCGCCGCCCCAGATTACGTCGTCTCCGGCACCCCCTTCAATCAGGTCGGCACCGCCCAGGCCCCAGATGCGGTCGTTGCCGGTGCCGCCATACAGGCGATCACCGCGGTAGGTGGCATCGAACAGGTCGTCGTCGTTGCCGCCGCTGTCCGCGCCCACCAGGATGTCGTCGCCGGCGTCACCATGAAGGATCTTGCCCAGGCCGATACCAGCCAGCAAGACGTCGTTGTCTTCACCGCCGACGAGCAGGTCCGCGCCTTCGCCGCCCTCGAGCAGGTCATCACCGGCATGGCCGAACAAGGAGTCGTCGCCCATTTCGCCCAGCAGATGGTCGTCGCCATCGTTGCCCGACAACACATCGTTGCCGAACCCACCGTACAGCCGATCGTTGCCGTCGTTGCCGAACAGCTGATCGTTACCGTCCTGGCCCAGCAGCTGGTCGTCGTCCTCATTGCCCGACAAGGTGTCGTTGCCATCGCCGCCATACAGCCGGTCCAGTCCGGAATTGCCGAACAACTGGTCGTCGCCGCCTTCGCCGTCGAGCAGGTCATTGCCGCCGCTGCCGTGCAGCAGGTCGTTGTCCGTGCCGCCATACAGGCGGTCGTCCTGCGCTCCACCGACCAGCTCATCGGCACCGCTGCCGCCATAGATCAGGTCTTCGCCCGTATCGCCGTACAGCTGGTCGTCGCCGGCTTCCCCGAAGATCGTGTCGTCGTCCTCCTGGCCCCGCACCGTGTCGTTTCCGGAGCCGCCCAGAATGAAGTCGTCGCCGGTGCCGCCGAATATGGCGTCGCGGCCGGCATCACCGTACAGCAGGTCGTTCCCGCTGTCGCCGTGGATTCGGTCGTCGTGGTCACCGCCGTGGATGGTGTCGATGCCACTGCCGCCGCGGATCAGGTCGTCGCCGTCCTCGCCAAACAAGTTGTCTTTCCCGTCGCCGCCCAGGATCTCGTCGTCGCCGCCGCCGCCGAAAACTTCGTCGTCACCCGCCTCGCCCGAGAGGAAATCGTCGCCGAGTTGCCCAAGCAGCACGTCGTTGCCGGCGTCGCCACCCATCCGGTCCTGCGCGCCGATATGACCCGCTCCGAAGTCGCCATACAGGATGTCGTCTGCGCCGTCGTCGGGTGTGCTGCTGATGCCGTGTCCGTACAACACGTCGTCACCGGCGCCGCCATACAACCAGTCGGCGCCGGATTCACCCGACAACGTGTCTTTGCCCTGCTCGCCGTAGAGGCGGTCGTTGCCCGCGCCTGCATACAGCGCATCGTCACCCGCCTCGCCGAACAGGTCGTCGCTACCGTCGCCGCCGTATAGCTGATCGTTGCCGGCACCACCATCGAGGAAGTCGTCGCCGCCCTGGCCATACAGCTGATCGTTGCCGCCTCGGCCGACCAGAATATCGGCAGCGTTGTCGTCGCCAACGCCGGATTCGCCGTGGCCATAGATGCGGTCGTCCTTGCTGCTGCCCTTGAGCGTGTCGCGCCCGGCCCCACCCTGGATGAAGGCCGCTCCGCCGCCGGCGATGATGATGTCCTCGCCGTCGCCACCGCGCAGTTCCACCGGCACCAGCACACCGGGGTCGATGCTGATCACGTCGTCGCCGTTGTTGCCGTTGGCCAGGATACGTGTCACCGCATGGTGGGGCGGATCCCCTGGCGCCACGTCCTGTAGCGACCCGTAAAGCTGGGTGAATCCGAACGCCTCCACCAGCACCGACTCGCCGCCGACCGCCGTGACCTTGAACGACTCGTCGCCGTCGAAGGTGTCGCCATGGACCCGGTAGATGGCCCGGTCGCCCATGTTCAGTTGCAAGGTGCCATCACTCTCATTGAGCGTGGCCAGGATCGGCGGCGGCACGTCGCATTCGATCTCGAAACTCACCAGCGTGACACGGGCGATCTCGATCGGGATCGTGACGCCGACGAAAAAGAGTCCGAGGTCCAGACCGATGCGCAGTTCGAGTTCGAGATAGGCACCGAATTCACCCTCGAAGTCGAACACGCAGATCGGCCCGCCACCCTGGATACGCTCCAGGAATTCGCCATACCGCATCTTGCCGTCGCCGTCGATGTCGTGCAGATTCAGCCCGAGCCCCGCGAAGATGCCACCTTCGACCTCAAGCGACAGGATCACCGCGCTGACACGTACGCCGGCGCCGATGTGGGCCTCCAGAAACAGTTCGGGCAGGTCTTCCATCTTGCCGTTCACGTTGTACGTGTCGGCGATGAAGAAACCATCGAGCAACAGGCGCTCGTCCTGCGCACCGGCCTGGATCGACTCGGCGAAGGTGCGGATGCCCTTGGTGTCGTAACCGAAGCTGAAACGGATGCCGACGCGCAGGCCACCCTCCAGGGTCACGAACACGGGCGGCGGTGCATACACCGGGCCGAACGCCTGTTCGATGTCGAAGCCGACACTGAACTCCGGCATGTCGTAACGGAAGATATCCACGTCCTGGCCCAGCAGCAGCTTGAACGCCAGTGTGGGGTCGTCCAGCAGGGGGAAAGCAAAACCGGAACCACCTTTGCCCTTGATCTCGTCCTTGGCATCCTTGAAACCGGGGGTCTTGCTGGCAAGCTGGTCGGCCAGCGCCTGCAGCGGGTCGATGCGCCGGGCGTTGAAGTCCAGGCCGGCGAAATTGACGCTGCCCTGGCGCAGGTTCTGCCCCGCGCCCAGGTTGTTCAGGTTGAAACTGCCGAAGTCCAGGAAGGTGCCGCTATCGAGCGTGTCCAGCCGATCGAGGAAGTCCACCAGCTGTCCGGCAGCGGCAACAAAATCCGCGGCTTCCGGCGACACCAGTTCGGGCGCCAGCAAGCTGGCCATTTGGATGAAGGTGACGTTGCTGCCGGTGATGTCCGAGATCACCGGAATACGCGCGTTGAGCACGTCCAGCACCGGGCGCACCGGCTCCAGGATCGGGTTGATCGTATTGACGATCGGCGTCACGATGGTGGACAGAAACTGCCCCAGGTCCAGCCGCACGTTGTTGAAACTGACGTCCTGCAGGTTGCCCTGCAGACCGCTCTGCGGGTCGAAGGTCCACAACAGATGGAAATCCGCCTCCAGCTGCGGGAAGCTGGTGTTGAAGTAGGCTTCGCTGGCCACGTCGTCGCTGGAGCCCACCACGCCCAGCGTCAGATCCAGATTGGCTTCGGCCTGCAGGTTCAGCGCGACGTCCACCACCTGGGCGAAGTTCAGCCCGCCCGCCAGTTCGTTGAAGGTGAGGCGGTTGTTGCTGCCCACCGGGTCCTTGAGGTCGATCGCAAAACTACCCGTCAGGCGGGTCGGGTCGGCATCATCATCCTCGATGCGTACGCGCAGGAACGCCAGTTCGCCGCCGATGGCCATGTTGGGCACCGTGGCCTCGACCTCGACGAACAATTCATTGGCCGCCGAGGTATCGAAATAGACACCGTCGGTGCGGCTGACACCCAGGCCGATATCGAGCCCTGGTTCCGTCATGGCTTCGAGTGATGCCTCAGCCCGTTCCGGTTGCCCGGCATGACCGGCATGGCTGAAATGTCATCATCCCAAGACGGGCGTGCCGGGACGCTCGACGGAAATGCGCTCGATCGGTTGTCCACCGCAACGGAATGGCTCGTGCGGAATGGCTTCCATGTCGCCTACGATCAGGGCGAAGCAAGCCTCGGCAACACGCTGCTCGACGACATGGGCGTCAATCTCTGGGTCAGGCTTGCGCTGGAACCGAACCGGTATCACGCCGGATTTCGCATCAAGTCCCGCGGTTTCGACGTCGACATCTTCATTACTGTCTCTTATACACATCTCCGAGCCCACGAGACTAAGGCGAATCTCGTATGCCGTCTTCTGCTTGAAA
>ENA-ORBV01005241-ORBV01005241.1-microbial-mat-metagenome-genome-assembly--contig:-NODE-5241-length-24041-cov-23.136037_pt1 | contig 24041 bp, 16 predicted proteins | sample MGYA00237777_ERZ505514 | MGnify/ENA primary metagenome ERZ505514 (study PRJEB26160, sample SAMN06269048) | microbial mat metagenome | isolation source: Oligotrophic lake microbial mat | place... | reverse complement strand
TTCTAAGGTAGCAGCCTCATATTCATCTATCTGTCCCTCCTTGAAGCTTCCACAACTGACGCTGTATCCACTGATTTTTTCCTCTTGCGCTTCCTCTTGCGCTGCCCACTTTTCCGCAGCCTCGATGGCCTTTTCCAAAGGTCCTTTTTGTGACATGTGAACGGCAACTGTTGCTGGATCTGCATCTTCACAGGTGCTGTCCTGCGCAGTTAAATCTTCCATATCCTTCAACGTGTCCTCCTCATCCAAGTCACCACCATTTTCGTCACTCTGATCGTTATCTCCCTCACTAGTATTTAACCAGTTTTTCATTCTTTTCTCGAATATTTCCTGAATGTCGCCGTTCTGAATGTCACCGCAGGGTATGGTTGAGTCGTCCTTGGATTCGCGATCATCCAATGAAACGTCATAATCGTTGTTTGGAACCTCCTCCATTACATCTTCCCATATTTCATCCACAGTGGGTTTCACTACCCATACCTCCTTTTTGCATGTAGCATGGGCCTCACACTCCCAGTCTTTGTAATCTGATGGTCGATGGATTGCCGCCATTGTATCGTTCGTCCAGTTCATTTCTTGGGTGTCCATATCTCGCCAATCCACACATCGCTTTTTCCACTTTTCATCAACTTCATCAATTCCATCTAACGCCACCTTGTTTTTAATCGTAGCAAGTTTACTCTTTCCACTTGGTACCTCCATTGCTGGTATTAGTTCTGTTACCATCCGCTCTACCCCGGATTGAACCTTTCGTTTGATACCGCTATCCATCAGTTCATCGTCTTTACAATCGCTATATTTCGAAAACAGCCAACCAAGGATTTCCGCTCGCACATCTCGTTCCCAAGATCCCGGCCAGGTGAACCATAGCTTGTTGATTGCTTTCCAAGATTCCTTCCAACAGCTTTCTATTTCTTCCCATCCTGGTAATTGTTGTGTTGGACCAAACCGATCTCGTGCACCAAAACACAGAGTCTTATGCACGTCCATTACTGGCTCAATCCTATATTTCTCCAAGGACCTAACTGGTGGTAGTTGTTTTTTTTCAAGCCACCTCTCCCTGTCTCTAGGTCCGTACATCTTCCAGTTTTGAATGACCTTTATGCCAAATACTGCTTCTTCCATTGTGTAATTCTCCACCGCAATTAGAATATTAAACGGAGCCAAAAACCTATCAAGGGCTGTATGATGTCTATTTCGGCAAATAATACTCCAATTCCAGACCAACTGATACATAGTCCAGCTTTGGCCAAGAATTTTTTCATTGATGTAACCGTTGTCATTATTCCAGTTCTCCATTTTGGCTCGATGTTGTCCTCGTCCCATTGCCCTCTCCATTTCCAGTTTTTTTCTGATATCCGTCGTCATCTCCCAAACTGCCATATCCACCACATTTCCTTTTCCTACACATACAGCGCACTTTGGACCGTCCAAACATCCACCGCAATTGCCCAAGTCCATGGGACGTGGATTGGCGTAAGAGCCCATTGGATCGTATCCGAAAGCTTTCGTCTTTTCGTACAACTCTTTATTCGGTTCATTCGCCATTTGTTGTTTTCTTTTATATTAATATTTCCAACATATGCATCTAATTGTTGTGGTTACATCAACAGCAAATGGCAAGGCTAGAGTATGATCACAAGACTAACTTCCGTTTTCTTGACAAGGAACGTGGACAAAGAATGTCGAAACGTATCGATATTCCATCATAAATAATCAAATTAGTAACACACATGATAACAATTTTATATCAAAATGAAATTAAACTGAACTGGCTTTACTCTAGCAAAAATAGATAATCCAATAAGAAGGTGGTTGACGGCAACCAGTATTTTAGCGGTGCTTATCGGCGCGTTACTGTGTGCTTTTGCAGCGCATGTGCAGCGTGCATCGGGCAGTCCTCGTTTTTTTCCAAAAAATGGGCATCATTTCGTGGACACGACTGATTTTAAAACTTACCCAACGTCTATGTCAGCGAAGCCGTGAGCGACCATTAAGTATCAATGGAACGCGTGGCATTCTGCAATTTATATATGAAGTTTCTTAGTATATGTAGATACTAATCGATTTGCCCCGCTATTATATCTAGACTGCATTGGTTGCAGTACTAGGAAAAACGCAGACAGGTATAGTATGCTGGTTTTGTCTTACTAACTAAACCAGCAGTTTTGGTTACTTTTAACGAGCGTCGTTAATTGACTCTAGTTATAGAAATCCATCATCAGAGGCCTTCACAAACGTAAAGTGGTCTCGTAGCAGCTATATACATCTACTATAGCTATTGGTCTCACTTTAGTCCTTGCTGGGCTAACGAAATGTATGTATCTCTCTCACAGAAATAACTTCCTTACTAGTTCCAGCTACTTAAATTAGCCCTCAATCACCATTTTTAACAGTAGAAGATAATCAGTCATCATGCACCGGCACAGCACTAGAAGAGCTAAGGCTAACCTAGACCCACGACCCCTTATGGCAACTGCAAAACTCGTGGCCGATCAGTTACCCAAAATTCTCACTTCTATTGCTGACGATATTAAAAGCTTCCAACAAAAGGCCGCGAATGTAACTTCAGGACATCAGTCACAGGCCGACCCAGCAGATGTCCTTATCAAGGAAAGAGACGAATGTATGGTTGAAATAGGACAATTCGTTGTTGATGTATGGTTCCTTCTTCGAGATGAGAATAATCAGCAAGAGGAAAGGACAACGCACGTCCTTCAGGCTCACAAAAAATGGATACAGGCTCAAATTATTCCAAAGGATTTCCAGGAAATGGGCGAAAAATGCGCAGATGCTCTTGTAACAGCAAACTTTCTTAGCACTAGATTTGGCCGAATCAAATATCTGGACCCAAATTTCTTTATGCAATCACTAACAAAAAGCGAAAGGTTCACTGTGTGCAGCATGCAACAAGAAAAAATGGAAGCGTCACTCGCTTTTTTGGCAGACGCACCTACTAGAGCCAAGGCTGTTGCTGCCGCTGCTCAGGTTATTGTTGGTCTCTCTGCCGAACCAGCTGCCAAACAATGCATCTCCGCCCGGTCCACAAGAGCTTCTTCTAGGGCTTATATACAACCAACAGCAATGGCACCTCTACGGGCTTGTCTGCCTCCACCAATGCCTTGCCGGAATTCTGTTGCAAAGGCAAATGCAAAGACAACTGTTACCAGAACAAGTAATCAGCCAAGTGGCCAGGGTGGGGGCAAGAATTTAATTCGTGTCCTCAAACGCAAGACAACCCTAGGTGGTCCACCCAACTCTTTACATAGGCTGCCCACTGCCAGACCACATTCTGCAATTGCCAAAACGGACCCAAGATGCATTACACTGGATAACGTACCACCACATGCTATATATTTTCAGTGCCACGTAAATCATTGCAACAAAGTAACTATTCTCTACTCGACAGTGAAAAATCGCGAGGAAGGGGAAAACCAACAGGCATTGGGTAGGTTGTCCCAGCTGCTGGATCAACTAGGCTTCACTGGACCACCAGATAGGTTTGGACGCCGCTGCGTGAATTGTTCTCTGACCATAGTAAGCCCCGCCCTTGGTAGACTATCATACCAGCAACCCTTCAAGTCCCACAGGAAGCATCTCCATGAGTGCATCCGCCGGCACCACAACCTTGTCCCCAACGATGTTGTGGATCAATCCTTGTTGCCGCCTTTTTTCCGCGACCGACGTTTTTATGGAGATCCTACTGAAGTAGACACCACTATCTCCATGTCTCTTAAAGAAAAAAAGGCCCAATCCAGGGATCGAATTAAGAAATTCTCTGAACGCAAGGATTTCTTGCTCCGTTCCTTCCTTGCTTCTGAAGAGGCTTGCAACATGGTGTTTGGAGATAGGATTCACCAGTTAGTTCCCCAAAAGTTTTACCACTCAGCCAAGGAAACAACACCAAAAACAGAGGAGGAATTGGATAACATGGAGAAACTTCCGTAGTTGTCCTGTGTGTGTAATTACATACACCATTACAAAAAGGATTAGGTCAAGGTCAAATCGGAATTTCAATTAAACTCAAATGTAGACATCCCGATTACTCACTAAAAACAATAACTTACTTATCACGAATGATCAATCAAATTGAACATCACAGTAGCATGATTCCAGCACAGACTCCAGAGTGGGGCACAAGGTAGCTCCCTTTTGCGCAAAAAAATGCGACCTATACCAACGCTTGGCACAAATCAATTTTCCTTCTCCTCTTAGGTCATTGTAGTTAGAATATTCCTCATCACCAATATCAAAATTTAACTCCATCTCCTGCTCAAATTTGTCTAGTGGAAATTGGTATGCGATGCATGGTTGGTAACTGCTTCCGCAGCCAAAGCACTGGGCATCTGTTTCCAACATATTTGTGCTAGCAATCTGCCTCTGTCCAACCGTCATTATCCATCTCTGCCTTGTTTCTGGGTCCATCACGAATAGGCCGTTGAGGATTGATTGAAGAGTCATTGGACGACACTTACCATTGCCGGGTCCTAACCTTTCACTAACACCCTCTGGCGCATTGAACACAACCAAACCATGGGTAAGGACTAGGTTGACTTGATCTGTTTGAAACGAAACATATTTGCCTTCACGTTTTTGTATTTCTTTCTCTGGCACAAACCCCCATTGGAATTCTTGTATCAGCATGATGCCCTTGGCTATGGTCCCATCGCAATAACTTGGCTCACCCCAGATCCAATGCTGATTTTGGACCCGCAATGTACAACCAACAATGTCAAAGCCAGGCACATGCATCCTCTCTTTCATGATATGGGAACACCTTTGACTGGCCAAACCTAGTATCAAGGAGTGATCATCATCCATTAGGACTAATTCTAGCACCTGACCAATGCCACTGTGGGCCACAACAACTAGATTAGTTGGCCCCTTGTGCTTCCTATCAGGAAGATGCTTACTCAAAACACTGTTAGCGGCAACACCTTGTTTGCCAAAGGATTCGTCATTTTGGTGATACCAAAAGCCGCTTTGCAGTACCCTGTCCCCAACAGCCTTTGTTTGGTAAGTCAATTTTATCCTAGAACATGGCCAAATGGCGGTGCGTTCTATTTCCATGTTTATTCAACGATTTTGTGGATATGTCGGGGTGGTGTCGTCCTATGGACGTTGTTGTGCTGTTCTTATACAGTAAGTGTTGTATATTACTTTCACTGCTCGTTGTTTGTAACTACTAGAAAAGTACTTCTTTCATTTTCAGCTAGTAGAACATTGTTCTCGAGTTAAGTTCTCCTAGTTCTGGTCCGCTAGTTAATAGCTAGCTGGTTGGTGGAGCTAAGCAAACATCGGTGTGCGCGCATTCATCCAATGCCATGCTAGCCAACCATCCAAAGTCAAAGATGCCATACAATCAATAACAACTTAATAACGGTCGGATTTCACAACGCGTGGCGATCAGGCCACATCCCCGGCAACCAATAAATCTACCCCAAAAGGCTAGAAGCCCGAAATGCTAGAAGCAGGAGAGGTTCCGTTGCTAGTGGACACACGTCTGGGGCGGAGACAATAGCTATCCTCCCCGTAGCCAAACTTACGCAAGTCCCCAAACCAAGTTGCCATCTCACGCACATTGGGATCACTGACATCTGCACTCTGATTGTCCCAGACAGTGTTGACCGCCTCAGCGATGGGATTTCGTCCATCATCCAAACCACGCAGCTCACGGGACATCTTCATGTTGACCATTACCCCCCATCGGAAATTCTCCTGAAGTTCTCTTTCTTCTCTTTCACGGGAAGAACACACATGCTTCACCGTGTAAAGTACCCCGAGAAACACCAAAACCCAAAAAACGAAAACTGTAATGGTGGTTACTGGTTTGCTGGAGAGGAAGGTGACCACCGCACTCAAAGCTCGGAAGAGAAGTTGCCCCCCGTGCTTCATTATCTGGCTCACTGCCTTAGTGTAATCCTTTAAAATATCAAGAACAGTATGCAACATCCATGATACCAAAGAAAAAACCGCCGAAAAAAGAGATAGCCCGCAGCTCACCAAACTGTACAGTGCTGATTTTGTAAGACTTGCAGTAGAACTGAGAGTCCAGTAAGTTGCATCGAAAATAGCTTTGGCAACACAGCCGATGGCCCATCCGCAATACCCGGCGGTGGTGGAAAGGAGTAGGTAAGCAGCATGATGCAGCCAACTGATGAAGGTGCATGTAGCTGACCAGAAGAAGACGGTCCCTGTGTATACCCAAGAAGCAAAACCAAGAATGCCTGAGTACACCCATGCAGAAAGACCATTCGCCGCCCCGCACACCCAATCCAAAATAGAGTTGCAGATCTTCTGGATTATGTCGTATGCTGACATCTTGTAGTGGGAGAGGGCTGTGGACACTGATGTGCCATAGCTGACAAGCCCTGTGCATAGGCAACCCATAAATCCAAGAGCTGCATCCCCCAACCAAATCAAAGCAGAGACGCAGACAGTCTTGATAGCATGCAAGAAAGACAGGGTGCCGGAGGAGCCGGAAACAAGGATGTTACAGAGAAATCCGTACACAGTGGTACTCAATAGGTACAAGGACGCCGGGATTATCAAAAGCCACTGGCAGATTACTTTCATCACATAGTAAATCAAATCATAAAGGGCAACGATGGGGAATACCAAAAGCCAATGACAGATTCCCGTCAACAGGGAGAAAACCAATTCATAGACAGCAAGAGCCAGAACATTAGCTGAGGTAGCGGCATCACCATTGCCACACATGGTCGCCACCACGCTGGAGCAAACAGTGGTCATCGCCTTGCAAGAGTTGTCGTTCAAAATCATGATTTTGGGGAGAGCTATTTTGGTAATGTTGTTATGTTATGGTTCGATACAATAAACTTTTGTGAGGATTCTTCACCACGATTTCTGTGAGTACATTTTCCACGCTGTCCACGCTCCCTTAAAAAGTAGAGGGAGTGAAAACGCCAATTGACTACCCTCTATCGTGACACGATTCCTTTTTCAGAACGTGTCACGATCCATCAGTTCACATACGCCACGACCCATCAGTTAAGCCACGCTGTGACAGTATCCTCCATCGTGTAGTAAAGTGGAAAGTAAAGTTTGGATTCCATCAGTTTACATCAGCCAGTTGCCATCGTGAGAAAAATAAGTTGTGTCTCTCACTAACCCTAATACATTATACCCGAACCCTAATACATTACACCCGACCAACGCAGTCTCTATGTCCCGTTTAGTGCTTTCAAATTCAAATCCGAGATGTGACAACGTTTTTTTCGGCTGACGTCAATGACTGTAGCCGGTACCAAAACGCTAAGTGATGGATAACCATTACGTGACGTAAGTTATTGTGGCCGGTACTAAAACACTAAATGTATAAAAATTATGTGGCATTAAAACTTCATAAGTAAAACAGCACCAGAAAGCAAACAGCAAGCAGCCAGCAACAAGCAATTACAACAAGCAATTACGACAGAGAGACCGTATCAGCTAGACAGAGAGACCGTATCAGCTAGACATACGGAAACATCAAGACAAAATAGACACGGAAAATAATAGCTACACCACTGCTACTTCATATTTCGATTTCGCGATCACCATAAAGTACACACATGAAGACATCCAATAAACAACAATCAACAACAACTGATTTACCAACAAGAGCCAGTGGGGTTGGCCTGGAGGATGTCGTCTCTAGCAATGTTGGATTAAATTTATTGTCAAGGCCGCTACAGTCTGGTGCCGATCTATTGTCCAGCCGCCTGCAGTCTGGTGCTCACCCTAAAGATTTGGAACGCCTGGAGGAAGTAATCTCCAGCAACGTTGGATTAGATCAGCTGTCTTGCCGGCTGCAGCATTCTGGTGCCCAATCAGGTTTCCAAGCGGAATTCGATCCATTGTCGCAAAGATTCCATGTAATTGATTTTGTCGACGTCACACGGCTAGGAAGTCGTGTTGGAAAGATGATAGGTTCCATTAATTGGGCCGAAGTTCCCGCGTGGTTTTTGCCAATCTGTAGGGATGGACATTCTGCACACTGGGAGGCAGAAGTACAAAGGGAATGGAGAGAAAAGGCACCTTTTTTCTCCAAGAAGAGGAAAGTAAGGTCCAGCAATTCTCCGACTATCCTCAAGGATAAAATGGAAGGAGCTGTTGACATTCTAGCTGTCATGCTCCAGACCAGTAGAGAAGATGTAGTTGTCGTCCAAACAACTGCCACAGTGAGTAGAAAATTTACACCACCGCCTGTCCCCGACCTTTGGGGGCGTCCCGGTGGCAACATAAAGAAATGCTACGAGGCTCTTCGCCAACACTTGGGGACACCTGACTTGCCAACGTTTGAAGGTCTCCTTACGCATGTTAGGTGCCTGAGACGATGCTGCTGGATTGCCAGCTGTTTGGGGTATCTGTCACCTACAGTGCAGGCCTACCTTGAAAGACTAAATTCATGCACCCAAGCTGACGCCTGGTTCAAGACTTGGAGCCAAAATATTATCAATAAAGGGCCATTGGATAGAAAGGGATGGGAGGGGTCCATATCAGTGCACCCTGCACAAGTAGTCCTAGAAAGGCAGACAGTGTCCTTGGTTAAGTCGGTGGTACTCAAACTTCTTCCAAGTCCCCTACATTCTCTAAAAATGGCACTTGTGGTATCCAGACAAGTTGGAAATCTACATGCTAGTCACGCTTTATGTGGAAAAGAGTCAATCCGCCGTAGGTATGAACTTATTAATGTACTTGGAGGAGAGGATACAGAAAGCGCTGACCGCTTGGTAATGGTGAAGCAGTGGAGTGAATTTGTCAGTTTGATGGAGCCAGCAATTTTTTTTTGGGGTTTGTCCAAGGCCGACAACCAACATAAAGAGCTAGATAAAAAGAGTGAGTATGGGACAATGGAGGCTAAGACGACCCGGATGGTTGAAAATCCTCTGGCAAATAATTGGACTTTGGAGAGAACCGCGGTTGAATTGGTAAGCTTTGAAGTCGGCCAGGACCCACTTCGAGATTTGAGTCAACAAGAGCTGGAAAGGGTGTCAGAGTACTTGTCTAATGACAACACAGAGGAGATAGTTGCTAATTGGCCATTCATATACAACAAATCGATTATGAAGCTGCGCCCAAAGAAGTGGCTTAACGACCAAGTGATCGACAACTACAATGTCCTCCTTTCTAGGAGAGACGCGATTCTCTGCTCCCACAGTCCTGGTCGGTTGCGAAATCATTTCTTTCCCACTAACTTTTATCCCAAGTTAGTAGACGAGTAAGTTGTTACAGTTGACTGGTGAGTTCTACTAACCCTGAGGCTGAATCTAATTTCTCCTGGCTACTTTCAAAACAGTACCTACGACTACAATCGGGTAAAGAGATATAGCAAATATGCCCCTGGCCGCGACCTATTTGCCCTGGATAAACTTTTCTTCCCAATTTGCGCTGGAGGAAATCACTGGATTCTTGTTGTGGTGTACCTCAAGAAAAAAGAAATAAGAGTTTACAACTCCCTTGGGCCCTATTTTATGCACAAACTCCAAAAAGAAATACTCTACTACCTCCAACTTGAACATCTGCACAAAATGGGTATCAACATGCAGACTATGGACTGGACCCTAACTTTGGCGGAGGGTGCCCCGCAGCAAGGCAATGGTGAGTAAAAGGAAGCCCAATTTCGGACAATTGTTTTGCTGATTTCTAATTTTATTATATCCTGCATTGGTAGGCAATGACTGCGGCGTGTTTGTTTGTTACTACACCAACTACTTGTCCAAAGATGCAGCCCTTGATTTTGATCAGAAGGACATAACAAGGGTAGGTAGGCAACGACTAGTGCTGGCCTTAGTGGAGAAGCGCCTATGACACCAAGAAGCAAAAAAGGGAGGTGGTTGGTAAATATCTACTGTTGCTATTGCGATGAGACTACTTCAAAATCGGTGTAACAACCAACGGTCTAGTCAGGTTAAAATTTAGATCACCATCTACCTAAAACACCCAAACCACAAACCGTTTCAATCGTCCTCGTCCTCGGACCACTCCTGGTCCTCTTCATACGCCCTTTTGCGGGAGGCCATGAGAATCAAGTCACCATCCTCTTCCTCCTCCGTAGGTGGCAATTGCTCCTTCTTTGTCAGCGGCTGTCGATGTTTGGTTTTTTGGTTTGGGGTAGGGTACGCTGGCCAGATCACAGCCATGTCATGTTCTGTCAACTCTCCTCCCTCCAACTCAAGCACCTTTTCAACGAAATACTGACGCACCCAGATACGATCCTGCGGGCTTTTGAGCCCACCATGCTTGTCATCTTGTTCCTTTTCCTTGCGGTACATACTCCGGTGTTTGATAATAGACATCGCCCCGTCCACCGCTTCCACAGCTTCCTTTCCCCTCATGGCCAGCTCGTGGCCCCTAGCTTTGCATTGCTTGGCCCGCGCCTTGGCCCAGATCCTTCGATCACGGGACTTCTTCTTGTGAATTTCCTTGTCCAAACACTCAGTCAATCTAGTGATTTCAATGTCCTTGCGCTGCATGGAGACGATCTGATTGTGAATCACCACGCTTTGCTTGCGCAAAGTGTCTTTTAGGTTTCCACACTCCACCGTTTTGGAGGCCAAGGTAGCCATCACTGTTAGCTTTGACCCACGCGTTGTCTGGAAGGCCTGCCACTGCTCGTAGCCAGACATCGCGTTCCAATCATCAACACTCAAAGTATCAACGTTCATGGTGGGAAAAAAATAAATAAAAAAGGATAACTTACTCAACCTATCTACCACTGATTTGTGATTTGTGGGTGCCAATTGCGCTCGCCGTGGCAGTCAGCAACACAATTCCATCTCCCACGATTTCGCCCTACAAAGCCAGGCACATTCTGAACCAACCGTTGTGACACTTTCCACGGTAACCCATTTTTGGCACCTAGCAAGCAGTCACGGGATTCCCCACATCAACATTAGGTATAGCATGCATTCTGACACGATCCGATATTCTATTCCCACATGTAGCGTGCTTTGGTGGGACACAATTTGGTCCCGGATAATCAAAGCAGATTTAGTTAATGCCTAGCTAGGTCCTAGCTAGCGTTTCTACTCCGAGGTATTGTATCAGGCACACCACCTCACCAAACACATTTTCTTTTTGTTGAAGGTAAAAAGAGAAATTTGGTTATTTTGGTAGATCATGGCGAAGTCGGGAGGAAATTCGAAGAAAGCGGAGAAGATGGTGACCAAAGTAGGCAGGTCGTTGAGCACAATGAAGGCGGCGGTGGTGGAATGGATGGTAGGTCCCACTCCTGGAGCAGCAAGAGCCGCGATTGATTGGAAGATGGAAGCATTTAAGTGCACCAAGATTGCTGCACGGAAGTGGGTCCGAAATGACACGATGTTGTTGCAGAGGGTGTACAAAATGCTTCGACCCCGCATCTTGGTGTATGAAAAACCGGATCCCATCATCATGGCCGAGATCGCGCCCATGCTTTTACATCGGCACCATGAGAGTGGGGAGTTGACGTCCGTGGAAGACCTTGAGCGCATGTTTCTGGAGAAGGGAGACACATGGTCGTAGAGTCGCGTTACAATCTTGGGATGGAAGAAAACTTTCGAGTGGTGGAGCATCATTCTGGAATGAAGGATCCAATTGATAGGACCACACTTACATTATGGACACAACATTAAAAAGTTTATAATAATAATTCTAGTATTAATGGAGCTTGTGCTGCTTATTCACGGACGTCAATAGCCAAATGTAGAAGGCACTATCCACCAGGTGGTCGTTGTGTTTGTTTGTCGTACCTACATTTTTGTATCTGGCGATGGCTTGTCTCTCCTCTTATTATTTGGCTGAACAATTAGGACTCTTTGTCGAAATCGTAATCTTCAATCATGCCATCTTGGCTCAACTCTTCTTCTTCTTCCATATCACCCTCCTCTTCTTCTTTCTGTACCACCTTTGTCTTGGTGATTTTCTCGGATTGGAAGCTAGCCAAGATGCGGATCATGAAATGTTCCATGTGCATGGCCTTGGATCCTGATTTGAAATAGTCTGACAACTGATCGTAAAACTCACCAACTGCATCGAAGGCATTTGAAAGAAAAGATTTGACACCATCGATGTCCATATCCTCATCCTTTTTGTTGGCAACGGCCACCGCTCGGACATCGTCATCCATTTCGATCAAATTGCTGATAGTCTGGATATCCAAATTAGACTTGTTATCGCTGCCAACGATGTCTCGTATAATCTGCCTATACACATAGTCAGAGTAAGTATTTTCCTTGTGGCAGACATACAGTGGTTCCCACGCCTTCACAAAATGACCATTGCGGATCTTCCTTTCCACTCCCTCCACCTTGGTGCAGTCCACAGCCACTAGTTCCACCTGCTGGACGAGTCTCAGGGTGAAATCACGGTGTCCGCTTTTCTTCAACACAATCTTCATGGCGGATGAAAAATTAATTATTGTTTTTCTTGACAGTGAAACGATTGTCAAAAATTATGACTAGATGGTAACTGCCAGTAATGGAAACCGCGCAAAACAAGAACTATAGGATGGCACGACTACTACTGCTTCTACTGAGTGGATGATCTACGGCTACCTTCCGCGGTTTACGTACTCTCTTGTTTGGTCTTGTTTTGTGTCGTACCAGAACAACTTATGTTTTTGAGACCCAGTTGCAGTGTCCTTGAGTCATTAGTTTGATTCAACCCAGCCGGTACGTGACTGTGTGCATCCAAAGTCCTTTGAAACGAACCAGGCCAGAAAATTTAGCTACTCTAACTAAAAAACCAGGACCTGGTGTGTCCCTCCAATGTTAGTATAATGTAACTATCACGCTTTATTTGATAATTAAACATTGGTTGGCAAGCTACTGGCGGACTGGAGTCAATTGTTTTTAAACTTGGTTCAGCTCCCTCAGCATGTGCAGGGAGTAGATGGTAATGTCGGCTAGCTCTCTTGCCAGACCCTCGCGAACATCATTATATGTTTTCATGGATGATTTGTCTTTCCACTGGATAAGCTCTACCAATTCCCCCATCTCGCTAAAGAGGGAGCATACCAAAGTGTGTAGGTCGTAATTTCTAAGCCAACCTCTTACCTTACTAAAATCAGTCACTCTGTGCTGTAGATCCAACAAAAGACGCTGGAATCTATCCATGTTGCTCTGGTGGTGGATGGTTAGGGAAAGGTGGTTAGCATCCGGGCGCACTGGGTTTATTTCCAGTCCCAAAGGAACATCCGAGTCCCTTTCAATGCCTGTAACGCTTGAGTAACAAGTATACTTCTTGGTTTCAGTCTCCATCTGACATAGGTGGATGGGATATTTTTTTTCATTGACCGAAATTTTTTTTTGAACAAGGACGGCAAGATCCAGACCCAATAGGCTAGTGGTGGAAATCACCCGATCTAAAAGCACATGGACAGATAGAAAAAGGACCCGACGGTTTTGGCTAAGGCCTGTGACGGAGCGGCAAACTGCGACCTTGTTGGATAGGTCCCCGATGGCACCACCCACTTCCATAACTGACTTGATTACCTGGCTTGGAATCATCAACCTACTGGGAAGGATATTCTGATCCTGATGATAAACAAACTCGTTGCATAATTCTGCTTCTAGGTTTGCTCGTTTCCGAAGATCCTCCACCTGTTCCTGTTCAGCAATTTTAAATCCAAGGAAGAAATCATGCTTTGGGTTAGGGTACCTTGTGCGAATCTGGTCTAGAAAACAAGTGGGAAGGCTTTTCTGGTTGGGTCCTTTGATTTGGAAAATTTGGATTGAATAATACCACAACATGCACCCTCTTTGCTTGGAAGGCGGTAGGTGGTCAAAAGAAGGGACGAGGTAGTAGTCGGGTAAGAATTTGCCCACCATCTCAAAAATGTAAGATCTTTGTTGGTGGGCCATGGCGGTGGGGTATTGCTCGCAGACACAAGGAACAATGCCAAAGTCAGCAAAACAGGAGCATTTGGGTTGAGATTCGTTAATGTTCTCTTCCTGGCAATAATAATAATCCAACCAGTCGTGGTGTTCTCGATCATCAAGGAACTTTTTCCTGTCTCCAAGATCAGGTATAAAAAGTCCTTTTCGGATGCCCCGATGTGTCATGATACTCATCACTCTGTCTTTGTTGGGAGTCAACCAGGTTAGATAGCTGGTATTGCCAACAAATTCTACCGCCCCGCAGTCCACTTCCGTAATGGTCCTTTCTTCAGGACCACGGCAGGTGCTGCCGTCGTAGCCCCATGCAGGGTCCTCCAAAGACAATCTGAAGTAATAGTCGTGCGCGATGAGCACTCCATGAGATATCGCAGGAATGTCGGCCGAATTAGGCTGCTCCAGCCAGATCCAATTCCATTTATTGATAACTATTGTGCTGCCTTTGGGGATGATCTTATCGTTTAGCGTCTTGCTAGTTAAAATGTTCAAGTGAACTTTGAATACCCCATGGCTTCCGTCCATAACCACAAATCTATGAACAAAAGGAGAGGGAAGCTTAAATGGCGAGGAATATGATAGGGCGGAGCATGCGTGTCCCAATACGGTTACTTTCAGAGGTCCACCAATTTCGGTGCAATGTAGGTCCGGACTCCGAGGCACCACAGCCCTGTCGTCCTTTAGCATAGAATCCTCCAGAAATCTAGGAGATGCCTCCACAAGATGATTTATCCTATAAAAAGAATTGATCCTGTCAACAATCATGATGATTAATAGATCAAATAATATGAAGAGAAGTAATTGAATTAATTATCAAATTTATGATGGAAGTATACAGCTGGCATTTCTATCTAGCTAACAACGGACGAGATCTTTTCTCCCAGTTTAGCTTCAAAAGGAGGTTGAATTTTTTCAAAAAAGTGACGCCGGGTGGATTGTGTACTTAGAAACATCCACGACCGGCGCCTAATTGGCTAGTGTTTACCTGACTAGCATTAACTCTTCATAGTAAAAGCACCAACACGCGCCAGGTGGGCATACCGTTTTGTTGTTCCCAACTTCCCATACACTACAATAGGTTTGAATTTAAATGGCAATAGATAGAATAGTTATAGCATGACTTTGAATTAACATAATCTCGCCTGATTTTGAATTGACATAATTCACAACAAACTACTTGAGTAATTAAAGTCGATAATGGTGGATGTGGAAGCGAGACTAACGGCCTTGGAGAAGGAGCGGTACCTCACCAAGCAGTGGATCAGATCAGCAGACGACAGTTTTGCAGAGCTACGGTCTAGAATGTGGGAGGTCGAAATAAAAATGATGGATCTGGAAGAGTCATTCAAGGAGATAATGGCTAAACTACCAAACCAAACTGTCCTTCTGAGAGGACACAAGAAAAAAGGTACCAAAATCGAGACTACCACCAACTCAACCTACAAAGAGTTGGATGACAAAGTAAACAAGTTGGCGGGAGATCTTGAAGAAAAAATCAATTACTTGAGAGAAGACATGTACGACCACCTTCCCGAACGCTGGGAGAGCACAGAACAAGGCATGATGGTGAAGTGTGCCATGGAAGTGAGCAGAACTGTTCAACAAAGGTTCACGTCATCTGTCTTGGACGCCGAATTGGAAAGCAGAGTATCCCAGCTAGAATTGGCATTACCAACAACAGACCAAAATGATAAGACAGAGAGACAAACAAAATACTCCATCTCCATTACCAGGCTACGGGATAACCTCAACACCATGACAGAAGAATTATCAGTTGTTCGAAAGGACATGGACTATTTTGTGCGGGGATATTTGGACGTCAGAGATGTGAAGACGATGAAGGGCCAGTTGGAGGATGCAATGGCAGAATTACGTGAAATACTGGATGGAACACCGTGTGACACAAACCAGAATAACAACCTGAATAACAATTACAAACGGGCAAGAGTCTCATATAACTAAGTAACGACCTTTGATAAATAATTGTTATGCTGCTAAAATGAATAGTTGCCCATGGTACATGATGTTAGTAGCACCTTTTGTTTTTGTTTTCCTATTGTATTGGCTAATTCAATCCAGAAGATAAGATATCACAACCAAGCCACTACAATACTCCCCCTTGATTGGTTAGTGCATTAGTGGTAGTTTCAGTATCCGTTGCTACTTACCATAGAACCAAATGGCCGTTCCGGAATTTGAATATACTCTAAGTCTGGGATACTCTTTTGAATTTTGAACCGATTAATGTTTTGAAATTTGAACGGGAAAGGAAGAGGGGGCCACCCAACTTTAAAATTCGTGTGAGTTTGGTGTAGCAAACCATCCCACTATGTTCCTCACAAAATCTATAATTGCGAGTCAAAGAATAAAGATCTCAAGAAAAATGTCCAAGGAAATAGGCAAGGCATATGTGGCTGGAAACATTTTGGTCCAAAAAAATGTTTCTTCGGCGGATTTGATGAAGGAGATGGAAGATAAGGTACTAGAGGAGCCTGTTTATGCCAAGCTTAAACGGGTGAAGGCAAAGCCCAGGCAACTCAAACTTAAACAGTTCATGGACCGGCAAAAATTGAATTGGCAGAAGTACCCATTGAAGCATTGTGTTTTTTCGAACACCCTAAACAAGGAGATGTACGATCCTCCCAAATATAGAAAGGAGTTTTGCGGTGTGGAGCTAGCCAATGCGACGTTTTGTGAAAACTGTGGTCTACGACCTTGTTTGGCGGTTGGGAAAGAACTGATGATCCTAGACTTCCTTGGCGTGGTGACAGCCATAGGGGTGGTGATATCTATTGCTGTAACATCACTTGCTGTAACGTGTATGGATGAATCTGTGGATGAATCTGTTGATTCCAAACAACCTGAATGTTTGTTTCGGATTAGGATAGGACCGACTTCTGTTGGTCCTAACCCGGGTGGGGAGGGTACCACAATATGGGGGGAACCTACAATGTCCGTTGTTTCAAATTTAGAATCAGCACAAAGAGAGACTAGGCTTGGTTGTTGGTTTCCACTCAGCCTTTTGGATGACGTTTTCTGTGGCGTGACAACGGCTGGAACTGAAGTAGATAGCTGGACGACCTGTTGTAATGGGATTTTGGCCTCTCCCTTTGTAAGGGTAGAAATCTCCTTTGTGATGTCTACACCATCCTCAAAAGATAGTGTTGATAGATTATCCCTTGTACTCTCTGAGTCGAACTTAGGACGGATTGGATGCAACGAGCTTGGATCTTGTGGTGGTACCCCTATTGAAGTTGTGTCTGTGGTTGTATTTGTGTGCTTTTCGATGGATGCTACATCTATAATTTTGGCTGAGACATCAACAATTTTTGGATTGGAAACAACAGGCTGAAACACTTGTGCCTCTCTGTAACAACTTTTTGAGATGGTATAACCAGAGTTGGTAAATGTTGGTTTGAATACACGATGAGCGTATCGTGGGGTGATCCGACATCTCCAATTGTGCCATTCAACTGGTCCCAACCGTGCGTATTTTTCCTGGTAATATTTCATATGCTTGTGGGCGATAGCATCTTCCATTGCTCTGTAGCTGGGAGGTTGTTCCTTGGGTCTGTTTTCGACAGTCCATTCTACTAAAAAAAGTTGCATGTCCTTTCTATTTGGTTTCGTATCCAAACCTCGCGTAATCTGAAACCAGGCACTAAGGGGAATGGCCCAATCGATGGCTAGCCACTTAGTGTTCCTTTGTTTGCGAGCTTTGGTATCTTTTCGCATTGTTAATTTCTCCATGCAGAACGGGGGCTTGGTGATGGGGTGTCCAGAGGTGGGTAGATTATTATTATTATAAATGTAATTTGGTAATGTAGCTGTTGCACCTACCGAGATGTTGTTGCAAAGTGGTTGCCCCTGCTGTTGCTGCTGCAGCTATTGCGTCCTTTCACCATAAAAAGCTTTTGGGGCAACCGACTCATACTTGCCCCTGACAATGAGTTTACCTTAACCTTACTGTACCAAACACGATACTGGTTAACAATGGACTCAAACTTGCCCCAAAAGGAGACTAGCAAGCCAGGCAGTATTGATACAAAGCCAGGCATCCGTAATTTATGTAATAGAAAGGATAATGGCCGGCGTGGAAATTAACGCATCCTTAAGTATTTTAATACCGTAAGTAACAAGTTACGTCATCATTTTATCGTTTTAATACCGTACCTAACAAGTTACGTCACGAAAATCAAGATGTAGTGTAGATTTGAAAATTTGAAAATTTGAATAAATCGCAACAGGGGCAACAGGGGATTACGTAAGCGGAAGTAGTAATTCGATGCATGATAGTTAACTAGTGAGATATGTAGTAATAGTAGTTAGCTAGCTAATGATATGTAGTGCTAGCAGTCGTTGCAGCGGCACATTATGCTATCATAATACAATACTAGTAGCATACAATCACATTCCTGTGGTGGTGTCCAAAACATCCTGTCCATCACTTCCTAAACATCCATCAATTCCTAATACATCCATTCCCTGTGATCCCTTCCTTAACACAGCATCCTCCACATACGTTACTGTTGAAGGGGATGGATGAAAAAAAAAGGCCTCCTCTACCAAAGGAGATGAAAGACGTTGTTGTTAATTTAAATTATTCAACCCCGACCAAAGACAACAGGGACAGCTGGGTAGACGATAGTTGTGTGGTTGATGTGGGAACGGTTGATGTGAGTGCCTACAGCTTCAGCTGTAAATCAGTAGAAGCAATGACAGCCATTGGAAATAAAGAGGAAGACCAGGATGTGAAAGGCTGTCCTTTCTGTCATGAATCTCCCTGCATCATAGACTGCGAAGACGCTATTGAGGAAGGCAGTGAAATTGTTGATTGGTTGAACGAAGAACAGTTTGGCTGTGTTGATATACCACTGAGTGCATACCGGTTTTACCTTTGGCGAATGTATGCCCGTCACTTGGAGTTTAAAGGACCAAAAAAAGAAATGCCGAAATGTGTCCTCAACTACATAGATTTGCACTTTCGTGATGGTGTCTGTTCCCCCCAAAAAAACCGAAGCTAGGTTTGTATGAAGAAATTTGATGAAGTGGAATATAAAAAATAATTAATTAGATCTTTGTTACTTTGGCCTTCTTTTTTTTTCGAGGCGCAAGTGGGGTGTTATCCTTTGGAGGCGTGGACAAAACTCCCTGGAGCCAATCTTGGAGTGACTTTGGTGTTCTCTTGGGCATTTGTCTATTGTACAATTTCTGTCCACAAGTCATAACTTCTCCACGGGATAGGGGACGGGTGTCCTCATCTTCTACTGCTAGCATAATCCGAGCTGCCCTTTCCCCCTTTCTTGAGATGGCTTCAAGTTGGTTTTTCCAGCGTTTGTACTCTTGGGTTTCTGATTGACTTTCTGGGTCAACTGTTGGAAAAGGCTTGTCAGTGGGGCACTCATCTGCCAATAGGATGATTGATTTAACGACCGACTTGTGTCTCTTGATGCATTGGGCATTCATATCTTTATCTTTTTTGGTAAGAAGCAAGTCCGAAATGTCGTTGGTGTACATGTCCTTGACCTCGTGAACAAAAAAAAAGGAGAAAAGATCTGCGACGCTTGATTTGTCCAACTGTTGAGACTTGTAGGCGGTGCGGTAGCTGCTACTTGAGGGGGGCAAGGTGGCTGCTGGTTTGGGTTTTGTAGCATTGGGGGTGACCATGTTGAAAAGGGCATCTGCCTCTTTGTCCGTTTTTCTTTTCTTTGGTGGTGGGGAAGGAGTGTCATGGCCAAGACCAAGCTTGGTAGAGTCCCTTTTTTTACAAGAGGGGCATTCCTGTCCTGACCTCATCAGCTCCAACATGTTGCCCATCATAATCTTTTGCTCGTTTATCACCTTGTACAAATAAGACATTTGCTTGTCCCGGGTCTCTTCCTTGACAACCCGGTCCTTTTCCATGACCGAAATTTGCTCCAACTTGCTAAGGGTGAAGTGATTGAGTTCTGTGCTTTGTAAGACAAAAAAAAGGTGTGAGACAATGAAGGGTGAAGGGTAATCAGTTGTAACAAGTCGCACCTTGGGAATCCTGACAAAACTGTTGAAGATGGTTGAAACCATCAGTAAAAGAGCGAATGTCCACTGAGACATGAGATTTCTCTGCATCAGACAAACAATGAAGGGGCAAGGCGGCAATGTTTTTCCTCCTGAAGCCCCCGTTTATTTCCTCCTGCCACTTCTGAAATGTGGCCTCAGAAACATTTGCTGTGGCAAGATGTCTTTTTATTGTTTGGACTAAATAGTGTTCTGGTTGGTTCTTGTAATCAGGGTGTTGTTGCACAGCGGAGCAAAAGTCACCATAAAACCGAATCATAGTTGCAGTTAGGGTGGACTTGGCACAAGCTTCCAGGCCTTCTAGGCTGCCAAAAAGTAGTGCAGAGAACACAGGTGCCTTCTCTGGTTCTGTCTGGATGTCCAAGAGAGAGGGGGCATATCCACCTGGGACGTGATTTCCATTTTGGGAGGTCCATCCAGCTAACGCTTTCCCAGCCTGTTGAGCCATTGTAACTGTGCCTACCACATAATCAAATAAACTGTGGAAACCCCTGACTTCCCATCCTGTCCTGAAAATTTGTGCAAGTCCACTAACAGAGGGTGTTTCCGCCATTTTTTGACTTGAAGACTTTTTACCACTATGGGAAGTGTAAAGGGAGGACAGCTTTTGTTTTAATTCCTCCATGAAGACAAGCAGCCTCTTGAAGTGGTCTGTCCACAAACTAGCAACTTTGCTTTTGTTTCTGCCATGGTTGTCTTCCAACAAGGCCTTTTGGGAGTAATTGGGAAAGATGTATTGACTAGTATTGTTACTTGCCGCGGAGAAAAGAGCCAGATATCCAAGGGAGAACAAATAGCATTCATAAAAGTTGGTCTTGTGAGGGTAAATGGCAACATCTTGTTCTGGGCCATCCTTGTGGCGTTGGAGACGCACTGACAAATGTGTGGTTTCTGATAATCCATTGATGCTGGTTTTGGTAGATATGTCGGACATCTTGGACAGAGAACATTCACTACCTCGCCCCGCCATGTGGAATGTGGAATTGTTTAAGTGAAGGAATTCGGCTGCCTCGGCATTTCCCATCCAGATGCATGCCAATGCCATGGATCTGCGGTCTGAGTCTGGTATAGGCTTGTGTCCATTAACTATGGGAGTGCCCAGTTTCCTATGGCGGCGAGCCATCACGGTAAACATGCTTTTACGCAAAGCACGCCACTTGCTGGGGTCAAAAACATTGAAATCAGATTCGCCCATGTGGGAATTGGTCTCCAAAATATACATTTTGATGTCACTGAGATAGTTGCATGCTGCACCTATAGCAATGTGGTCGTTCTCTGTTTTCCGAGAGTTGTTTACAAAACAAGATTTGGCCAAATAGTTGATAAAACTAGGCATGATGATTCCCAGCTCCTGCATAGAGATGGCATTTGGGTTATAATCGACTTCGTTGTTGGGATCTGTTCCGGTTAAAACAATTGAATGGTCCTGACGGAGGATGGGGCCCTTCTTCTTTCCCGCAATTACCATGGATCTTGCATCAATGATGTGCTTGTTAGGCCTTCTTTCTCCACAATATATCAGGAGAAACTTGTCAAACTGATTGAGGGAGGTGTTGCGACGACAGCTCTTGCTGGAACTGATGGCAGACTCTACAATTGATTGTCTTGCATTAAGCTGGGCTTCCCTATTTCTTTGTTGAAACTGTGCCTTTAGCCTTTGTTCCTCAAGATCACCCTCAAGAATGAAAATCTCAGCTGAGACAATGTCGGCTTCATCAAATTTTTCGATCAAATCTTTGGGTGGAAACACTTCAGGTCCGAAATTGAGAATCGGGTTTTGGGTGACAAGGGGCAATTCGTGGTTTTGTGGTACACCGGGGGATAGGGAAGGTGACTGGAGAACACGCTTTGGTTGGGGGGGTAAGAAAAAACGATTTTCTTCTAAATCGTCGGATTCTAAATCGTCGGATTCGAAACAACCGGCCAACAATGCCAGGCCATCGTCCTGGTCCAAGGATTGGTGTGAATTGTGAGAAAGGTCTTCATCGTCATCCTTGGACTGGGCCTTGGGTGACTGTGTGACATGGAAATTGGGGGGTTTGTTGAGGACCTGGTGGCCAGTCCCGGTGCCATGAGACCAAGACCAATCTACAGGTGTAATTTTGAGAGGTGCAACGACATGATGACGGTGGCGTTGAGATTTCCTGTCAAGAAAACTTCTTGCGTTTGGATCGGGGATGGCAATAGAGGACTCCTTATCAGGTGATGTGATAAGAACAAAGTTGGCGGCGAGGTTAAGGGTTGGGCAGGCAATGCGCCACAGCCTAGAGGAGGCTGTATGGAACCGACCCCTAGACATATCCGGATGCAGTGGAGACAGTAAGGGGAGAGTAAGGAAGTCCGATGTAGAAAATAAAGAGATGAGAGTAAATTGATAATGAACAAGAGGAATTGGTGGATAATGAATGATAGATTGGTGGATAATGAATGATAGAGACGGTAACACTAATTATAGAGATATTGTGGTGTAATAGCTTCTTGGGATGGATTGTCCCCTCCAAATTGGAAGGGCTATTAAGGCTTTTGATGTTGTGAGATCCAATAGCTCTGCCTGCTAAGCTCGTTGCGATCATTGAAAAAGGTACTAAAAACAGAGTCAAAGTTTTTTAGAGCTTTGGTGAAGTTCCACAATTACAGAACATTGGATGTTTTCTTAAGTGGACCTAAAGCCAACCATTTGTACTGATGAGGACACAGTACTTTGCATGATAGTGACGTCAAAGGTACACAGGGTTATAATTGTACCAGGGCTACGGGGTTTCTACGATAGATGTCGTCGACATCTAGAGCTACCATTTGATGTCTGGGCTTGTCGTGGGCTGGAGTTACAGTATGACCATTCAAGATCATTCAAAGGCTGCACAGCTGCAACAGATTGAAGAGCGATCGATCGATCGATCGTCAAGCAAGAAAGAAAGCTGTTTTCAAGACAAGTTGTCACAATCCCACGAGGTACTTACGGTCACTATACCTGCTGAGCACTTGCTACTGTTTCATGCTGAAGCAAAAGAGCTTGGACATACTAGTAGCTTCCAATATTCCCACACAACTATCATCCCATTGGGACAAGATTATTGTACCGACAAGTAGTAGTATTGGTTGCCACTATCTTGACTGATTCTTCTTCTACTTCCACAACAATGAAACGCGTCCGGTTCGAAGAAGACACCTTGACCAGATGTGTGAAACAACGCGTTCTAGAATTGCCATTGCCCAAGAGTTCCTTGTTGACGCCCGAAGAAAAACAATGCTATTGGATGCAATGGTCCGATCATCGGGCAACCTTGCAAGATGTCATGACCTTGGTCCAAAATTATCGTAGTACTACTACTGCAAGTAGTAGTAGCAGTAGCAGTAGTAGTAGTAGTGATCCATCCGCCATGGGAGAAGCACAAGAAGCACAAGAAGAAGAAGACGATGAAATCCACGATCCCAACAAGGTTCCCTTTGCTCAGTACGCCGAAGCCTTGGCCATTACCTTTACCTTGTGTGGCAACTCTCCTCCTCTTCCTCCAGCTGCCACTAGTAGTAGTACTACATGTGGAGAAGATGAGGATGACACGACAGAAGAATCTCCGACCTGGAATATCCGGGCCAGTCAATCCGTCGCACAATTGGCCTTGTGGGCATCCCATCACACTCCCTCGAGAGGCGTCGAATCCAAAATTTTGCCGGGCTTGTACCAAGAACGACAAGCCCAACGAGCGCGCGCCATTCACGGGGTCTTGCTCGCCCAAAAACAATACAAGGCCATACAACAACAACAAGGCTTACTACAACAATCATCAGCACCCGTCGTGACAACCGTGGTGGTGGGGGATCCAGCCCAACACTTGTGCGCGGTATCGGAACGGTTGACGCATTCCGCCAAGGAATTTGCGTCCGCCATGGCCGTCGTCGATGGAACACAAGCCTTGATGGAATATTCGTCCTTACAACCACAAGAGCCACAACCACAACAAGACCATGGCAGGAGAGACAAGGAAACCGTAGAACAAGGAAAGCAGCATTTGCTATTTGTCCAACCACAGCAGCCGGAAACACAAGGAAGCATCCCTTCTTCCAGTCGTACTGCTAGTAGTATCTGTCTCTTATACACATCTGACG
>ENA-ORBV01005240-ORBV01005240.1-microbial-mat-metagenome-genome-assembly--contig:-NODE-5240-length-24047-cov-9.486817_pt1 | contig 24047 bp, 29 predicted proteins | sample MGYA00237777_ERZ505514 | MGnify/ENA primary metagenome ERZ505514 (study PRJEB26160, sample SAMN06269048) | microbial mat metagenome | isolation source: Oligotrophic lake microbial mat | place... | reverse complement strand
GGGGCGGGCCGAGGAGGGGCTGATCGGCCCAGGAGGCCAGGGCGCGCAGCTGGGGGTCGGCGATCACCGCGCTCTGCCGGCTGGTGATCGCGTCGCGCGCATCACCGTGGCCGCTGGCGGCCAGCATCATCCCATGGATTTCGACACACCACGGGCAACGGTTGCGGGCGGAGACAGCGGCCGCCACTGCCTCTTTGTGGCCGCGTGGGGCCTGGCCGGCCACCAGCGTCTCACGGAGAATGGCCCAGGCGCCGGCGAGGAGCGGCGGGATGGGGGCGTGGAGGGCGATCGGGTCGGCCACCGATCCAAGGTCGCGCTTCAGCTGGGCGTAGATGTCGACGACCTGGCCCTGGGCCGCGCGTGGGGTGATGGGCTGCGTATAGCGGTTGAAGTTTGGCATATGGTTCGCTTCCTCTATAAGTATGACGGATCCGCGTTGACTATACCGCCGCAGGCGCTGCCGTCGCCACCCCTGCCACTGCCATACGCTGCCAATCGTCCGCAACAGCGCGGTATACTCGTGGCCATGAACCGCGTCGACCGTCTCTTCGGCATTTTGCTGCGCCTCCAGCGCCACCGCCGTGTGCGCGCGCAGGATCTCGCCCGCCACTTCGAGGCCAGTGAGCGCACGATCTATCGCGACATCGCTGCGCTGAACGAGCTCGGCGTGCCGATCATCTCGCTACCCAACGCCGGCTACGAGCTGCCAGCCGGCTTCTCGCTGCCGCCGCTGTTCTTCACCTCGGGCGAGGCCGGCGCCCTGGCCCTTGCGGTGCAGCTGCTGCTTGCGCAGACGGCGGGCGCAAGCAGCGGCGATGCCGAGGGCGCCCTGACCTTCGGGAGCCCGCCGCAAGCCACGGGGCTTCAGCCCCAGTGGTGAGGCGGGCTTCTCGTTGGCTTCAGCCAGAGCATTGTCGGCATTGCACACATGTGCTATAATGCTGGCAATGTGGGCCTTCAGGCTACACAGTAGCGCCTTCGGGCGACGCACCTGAACAGCAGGAAATGTTGCCGGTTGCCGCGCCCAACTCCTGCGCGGCGTAAAACATTTCGGGTGTTCCTCGAACTGGTGCACCACGTCCCTTCGGGGACACGGCTCGGACGGAGCCATTAGGCGTGAACGTAGTGGGTTGCCACATGCGTTGCCTAAGAAGCCGCGAGGCTTGAGCCTCTGCGGAGCGTCACGAAGATCGCCGCCATCCTCCCCCCCGAGCTACGCCGTCACGTGGACGAGCTGAGCGCTATCGTGCGCTTCTACGCCGTCGAACGACCCTTCGACCTCGACGACCCGCGGCGTGTCCAGCTCCAGCAGGCCATTGCCGGGCGGCGGGTGGTGCGCCTGCGCTACCACAGCTACCACAGCTACCGCAGCGGCGAGCGGCTGGAGCGCGCGGTAGAGCCAGAGAGCCTGACCTACCACAACGGCGCCTGGTATCTCGGCGGCTACTGCCGGCTGCGCCAGGGCTCGCGTAGCTTCCGGCTCGACCGCGTCGACGACCTGCGCGTGCTCGAGGAGCCGTTCGCCCCCCGCTCTGAGGCAGCCAGCGCCGTCGAGCTGCTGCGTGTGCGGGTGCGCTTCGCCCCGGCCAGCCTGCGCTGGGTGCGCGAGCGGCAGCACTTCGGCTACGTCGCCGACGATCCGGACGGCGCTCTGCGCTACGCCGTGGCCGAGCCGTTCGAGCTGCTGCCCTGGCTGCTGAGCTGGGGCGCGAGCGCCGAGGTGCTGGAGCCGGAGGCCCTGCGGGCGCGGGTGCGCGAGGAGATCCTCAGGCTTCTGGAGATCCTGACATAGGGCTGTCAGAGGGCGCTGCTACCATCAATCAGCCTGTGTGGTTGAGATGCTGATGGAGGAGCGAGACGATGAGCAGCCCGACAATTGAGCTGGTGCAGTTCCGGCTGAAGGCCGGTGTGGATGAGCGGACGTTCCTGGCCGCGGTGGCCGACACCCAGAGCGAGATCGAGCGGCTCCCCGGCTTCCTGAGCCGTGAGCTGCTGCGGGGCGACGATGGCCTCTGGGTCGATCTGGTCCACTGGCGCAGCAAGGCCGAGGCCCTCGCCGCGGCCGAGGCGTTCGGCACGATGCCCGAGGTAGCGGCGTTCGCCAGCATGATCGACGAGACCCAGATGACCATGCTGCACCTGGGCCATGCGATGAGCTTCGGCGATGGCGCGGCCTCCCCTTGAAGCCCAGGAGCTTTAGCTCTGGGAGCCGTCACATTGTATCGCGGCTTGCTCATCCTCCATCCCGCCGTACCACACCCTCGCGCCATGCGTACACCGCGGCCTGCGTGCGGTCGGCCACGTGCAGCTTCGAGAGAATGTTGCTCACATGGCCCTTCACCGTCTTCTCGCTGAGCACGAGGCGGCCCGCGATGTCGGCGTTGCTCAAGCCCTGGGCCACCAGCCGCAGCACGCCGAGCTCGCGCTCACTCAGCTCCGCGAAGGCGTTGGGCGGGTGCTGGGAGTTGCCCTGGAGCTCGTGGATCACGCGCGCCGCCACGCGCGGGTGCAGCACCGCCTCGCCCCCGACGGCCTTGCGGATGGCGTCGGCCAGCGCATCGACGCCCACGTCCTTGAGAACGTATGAGAGCGCGCCCGCCCGCAGCACGGGGAAGATGTGCTCGTCGCTGTGGTACGACGTGAGCACCACCACCTGCGTGCGCGGGCTGGCGCGCTTGATCTGGCGCGTCGTCTCGACGCCGTCCATCCCCGGCATCATCAGGTCGACCAGCGCCACGTCGGGCACCAGTTGCGCGGCCAGCCGCACGCCCGCCTCGCCCCCGTCGGCCTCGCCCACCACCAGCAGGTCGGGCTGGGTGGCGAGGAACGCGCGCACCCCCTCGCGCACCACGCGGTGGTCATCGATCAGCAGGATGGTGATGGGATCTGCCACGATACGGTGCTCCTACAGGGAGGCCTGTGTGTGTTTCACGGGCAGGCGTCCGGGCTTGTCGGGCAGGCGTCCGGGCTTGTCGCGTAGCGCTCATGCGTTGCCGTTGGCCGTTCGTGCTTCGTCATAGTGCGCCGTGATCATTGTCCCCGCGCCGACACCGCTTGCTACCTTCAATTGTCCGCCCAGCGCCTGCACACGCTCGCGCATCGAGTCGAGGCCCACACCCCGCGCCACCTGCGAGGGATCGAACCCCCGCCCGTCGTCCGCGATGGCGAGCGTGACGGCCTTCGGCTCGTAGGCGAGGTGGATGGTGACCGCACGGGCTTGGCTATGACGCGCCACGTTGGCCAGCGCCTCCTGGGTTATGCGCAGCAGCGCGTGCTCGGCGGCGGGCGGCAGCGGGCGCTCGTCGCGCACCTGCACGTCGGCGGGCACGCCGCTTTGACGCGCCCAGTCGGTGGCGTAGGCACGCAGCGCCGCGGGCAGACCGCCCGCGCCCAGCGCCACGGGCCGCAGCTCGTGGATGAGCAAGCTCAGCTCCATCCCCGCCTGACGCGACAGCCGCTCGGCCTCGATCACGGGCGGCGCGGCGGCGTGGGGCGCGCGCTCCAGCATCACCCGTGCGGCGCCGAGCTGCATCGTGGCCGCGAACACCTGCTGCTTCACGCTGTCGTGCAGGTCGCGCGCCAGCCGGTTGCGCTCCTCGGCCACCGCCAGGTCTTGCAGCTGGCCCTGGGCCGCACGCAGCTCTTCCAGCAGCTGCTCGTTCTCGCGGCGCGCGATCTCGGCCTGGCGGACCGTGTAGGCGTACACATAGGTCAGCGCAAAGACCGCAATGTTGAACAAGACGTTGAGCGCGCCCTCCGCACCGCGGTTCACAAGCTGGCTGCCACTATCGATAAGGTAGAACAGCGCGACCCACATGATGGCGATGCGGTTCGGCAAGACGAGCACGGCGTTGATGCCCAGGATGAAGAACAGCAGGCTGAACATATCACTTGTGCCGGACAGGAGCATCAACCCGGTAAGGATCAGGCTCTGCGTCGCGAAATAGGTGTTCGCCTGACGAAAGGTGCCGATCGCGTAGTAGCCCAGCCGGTACACCAGCCCGTAGAGGAGGCAGAGCGCCACGATCAAGAGGCGCGGCCACAGGCCGCTGTACACGATGACGCTGACAATCACCAGGACCGTCAGCGTCACGTAAACGGCCACATTGAACGGGCGCGGGTTGCGCAGCCGGATGATCCTCGTGCTGTTCATGGACCTATTGTACCGCTTGGGCCGCGCCGATGGGCCGCGCCTGCCGCCACCTGCTTGCGACGAAGATAATCGTGGCCGCGCCGCACCATAGCGCCCCCCACAGCCACCAGAGCTGGAGCGTATCGGCGCCGCGGAAGAGCGGGCCAAACAGGTATGCAGCGGTGGTATTGACCGATGCATGGAAGAGCGCCGGCAGCAGCAGGTTGCCGTTTGTGTGCTGGTACACGAAGCTCGCCACCAGCGTGTAGCCCATCAGCCCGATCAACCACGCTGGGCCATTCTGCCAGGTATATTCGAGGCCGAAGAGCGGCAGGTGCCAGAGCGCATGGAGCACGCCGAGGAGCAGGCTGCCGAGCAGCAGCGAGCGGCCCGTGCTCAGCCGTGGCAGGGCGTAGCCGCGCCAGGCGGGCTCCTCGCCCAGCCCAATGAAGAGCAGGACGATCAGAAAGGTCGGCAGCAGATCGGCCAGCGGTGGCATGCGCTCGGGGGTCGGCCGCGCCCCCAGCAGAAGGTTCAGCCCGACAGCCAGGGCGTTGAGCAGCAGCGGCAGGCCGAGCACCAGCACGTACCATCGCAAGCCAACGCGCCACTGCACAATGCGGCCGAGGAAGGCGCGCACACCCGCCCAACCTTCGGTCAGGGTGAGCACGAGGAGCGCGGCGAGCAAGGGGCCGAGCGGCAGGATGCTGTGCGCCTCAATGAGCGACGGCGCCCACGAGAGCGCGTAGGCCAGGCCGAAGAACACGATGAGCTGGTGACGTTTGACGAATGCCGTGATGGGCCGCATAAGAGGAGCTCTTTCTGTGCGATGTTGCTGATTGCATTGATCCCTCTCTCTTTGTTCAGAGGGTTGATACGTGGTGCGCTCTTGTTGGAGCGGCCGCCCACATCCACGCGTTGGCCGGGGCGCGGGAAGGCCGCGCGGTCGTGCGCCGTGGCATAGGCCTGGTAACCCAGGCCGGTTCGCGCTAGCGCGGTGAGCAATGCGCGGGCAACGAGCAAGGCGCGTTCGATGCAGCTGCACCAGCCTCGCCTTGGTCGAGCAGTCGTTCCTACAAGCTATATGGTCGTCATGGGGACCCCTTTGTGTGGTGCGAATACACACACTATAGGGGCGAAGCGCGAGGGTGTAACGGGCCTGCGGGCGCGATCGGAGCGGGCCTGGAGGCGGGGGGCGAAGGCCCTGCGGGAACAACCGCCGGAACTCGGGCAGCAGCAGCAGGCGCAGGGTCGCCCGCTCGTCCAGGCCGAGCTGCGCGCCGAGGACGCGCGGGTTGAAGCGGACGAGCTCGCGATCGGGCGGCTCCCCGGCTTCCTGAGCCGTGAGCTGCTCAGGGGCGACGACGGCCTCTGGGTCGATCTGGTCCACTGGCGCAGCAAGGCCGAGGCCCTCGCCGCGGCCGAGGCGTTCGGCACGATGCCCGAGGTAGCGGCGTTCGCCAGCATGATCGACGAGACCCAGATGACCATGCTGCACCTGGGCCATGCGCTGAGCTTCGGCGGGCGCTGACCGGGGTGTTCGAGAGACTGGGGCGCCAGGGGTTCGGCGCCCTGGCGTACATGCTTACTCGCTGTGTGCTCGGCTCCCGCGAGCCCGTCGTCTGCCTGCACGGCGTTCCGGCCTCGGCCTTCCTCTACCGCAAGCTGCTGCCCGAGCTCGCCGCCCGCGCCCTGCGCGGCATCGCCTTCGACTTCCCGGGCCTCGGGCTCGCCGAGCGCCCGGCCCGCTTCGACTACGCCTGGAGCGGCCTGTCGGCCTTCCTGAAGATCATGCGCGGCTTCGAGCTGACGGCGGCCTTCGAGGAGCGGATCATCGCAGCGCTGGAGCAGCGGTTGTTGCGCCGTCGACACGCTCGCTGAGGGCGCGCAGCCCCGGCTCGTCGATGAGCACCACGCAGCCGCGCTTCAGCTCGATCAGCCCCTGGGCGCGAAACTCGTTGAGGATCTTCGTCGCCGTCTCGCGGTAGGTGCCGACCATCTCGGCCAGCGCCTCGTGGGTGAAGCGCACCTCGGGCGGGCCGCTCGCCGCGCGGAACAGGCGCGCCTTCGGTGGGCGGCCCATCTGCAGCAGCAGGCTCGCCAGGCGCTCGGGCAGGTTCTTAAACGCGAAGTCCGAGAGCCGCTGCTCGGCGCTGATCAGCCGCTGGCCCAGGATCTCGGCGATGCGCGTGGCCACCCGCGGATCGCTCAGCAGCATGCTCTTCACGTCCTCGCGGCTCATCAGGCAGAGCAGGCAGGGGCTCATCGCCTCGGCGTAGCTCTGGTGCAGGCGCTGGCCGAGCATCGCCATCTCGCCGAAGATGGTGCCCGGCTCCAGCACGGCGATGGTCAGGGCCTTGCCGTCGGGCGAGAGGTGGTAGAGCCGCACCTGCCCCTCCTTGAGGATGAAGAGCACCTCGGCGGCCTGCTCGGGCGAGAAGAAGACTGTGCCGGCGGGCACGCGCTGCATCGGCGCGCGCTTGCCCAGGGCCTCAACCTCCGCGTGCTCCAGGTCGCGGAAGATATCGGTGTCGCGCAGGTAGCTCAGCTTGTCGGGCAGGATCTCAGGTCGCGGATCGCTCATGCAGGCTCCTTGCTCGCTCCAGTAGCTCCTGGTCGCTGGGGTTGCCCAGGAAGATGATCCGCCCGTCCCAGGTGTAGATGGGGGTGCCAAATACTGCTGGTGGCACCACCACCCCAGGCGCACCGATATCAATGATCTCGATGGGGATCTCGGGCGCGCGCTCGCGCAGTCGATCCGCGCGCTGGCGGGCGGTTGGCGAGCCGGGGCAATCATCGGCAACGTAGACTCGCAGCATCCAACCCTCCTTCAGCGGCACCGCGCCCTTCGGGCGGTGCGCTGCTACACCTATGATACACAGTTTACGCCAGCGCATGGCCGGGTGGCGGCCGGCAAGGCGGAGCAGCCGGCTGCCGAGCCCGATCATCGTGACCGGCTAGCGGCTAGCGGCTGCTCACGCCGCCGCAGCAGGCGCGAGATGACGAGGCCGGCGATGAACAGCACGGCGGAGAGCACGAGGGTCCAGGGGTTGATCGCCGCGATACTGAAGTTGCCGGCGAAGATGTCGTCGATGTCGAGCGAGGCCCCGGCCAGCACGAAGGTGAGCGTGCCCGGCAGCGAGCCCAGGACACTCGCCAGGATGTAGGGCCGGTAGGGCACGCGCAGGAAGCCGGCCAGATAGTTCACCAGGTCGTAGGGCAGGTAGATCAGGCGCATCACCAGCACGGTCGTGAAGGCGTTGGCCCGCAGGCGCTCGGCGTAGCGGCTGACAAAGCCCGCGCTTGTGCCGGCCTCGCCCTCGGGCAATACACCCTGGCCGAAGACGCGCCCGAAGCCGTAGGCCAGGGTGGCCGACATATTCGAGCCGATCACCACGAAGAGCGTGCCCCAGAGCGGCCCCCAGATCGCCCCGCCGAGCAGGGTGACCACGATTGCCGAGAAGAAGGCCAGGGGCCGCAGGGTGTAGATCAGGATGTAGAGCAGCGGGCCGAGCGGCGTGCGCAGCAGGTCGATCACGTCCTTGAGCGTCTCGGTGGGCGTGCTGCCGGTGACCAGGCTGTAGCCAAGGAAGCTGCCGGCGAGAGTGAGCCAGATCGCGGCGGCGAGTAGCTTCTGCCAGTGGCGGGCCAGAAAACTGTCGCGGCGAGGCGCCGCAGCGCCGGTGGTCTGTGTCTCAACCATGGGTAGAGATCCTCGTTGTGGCGCGGGATGGCGCGCCCTACAGGGTGCGCACGGCCCAGGCTACGCGCTGGCCGGCGGTGAACAGCACAAGCACGCTCATCAGCCCGAAGAGGGGCACAAGCGCCCCTGGGAAGAGCAGGAAGAGCGTGTAGAGCACCACCGTCTCGGCGCCCTCGACCAGCCCGCCGGGCATGGTCACGGTGGTCAACTCGCCGTGGGCGGCGGCGCCGGCGTTGCGCTTCTCCAGCAGGGCGGCCAGGTACATCCAGCTCGCCCCGTTGATGTAGAAGCTGGCCAGGAGCAGCGCCAGCGCGAGGAAGGCGGCAGGGGTGCCCGCGGCCAGGGCCAGCCCCAGCGGCACGGCGACGTAGACGACGTGGTCGAGCACGATGTCGAGGTAGGCCCCAAGGTCGCTTTGCTGCCCGGTGCTGCGCGCCAGGGTGCCGTCCAGCCCGTCGAGAATGCGATTGACGGCCCAGAGGCCCAGGGCCGCGAGGTAGGCGCCCTGCCAGGCGACGACGGCGGCGGCCACACCCACGACGGCGGCGGCGATGGTCACGGCGGTCGGGTGGATCTGGCGGATCGGCCCGCGCACCAGCGGGGTGAGCACGGACTCTTTTGGCTCGCGCAGGGCTTTGTCGATCATCGCGCTGGCCCTCGTTTCGTGGTATCGCATTCGCTCACAAGCAGTGTAGGCGGCCCGGTGGCCGCTGACTGTGAGCCAGTGCACATTCGCCGTTGGCCGTTCAGACGCCGCGCTGGGCGCGTCGGCGTAGCACGACGGCCAGGCCTACGCTTAGGGTGAGCAGCAGCAGCGCGGCGGTGAGCGTGACCGGGCTGATCGCCGCGGACCCGGCCCCAGGGCCGCCCACGGCGCTGCCGGCCAGGACGATCAGCGCCACGCCCGGCAGGCTGCCAAGGGTATTCCCTACCAGGAACGGCCAGAGCCGCACATGGAGCAGGCCCACCAGATAGTTGACCGGGTCGTAGGGCATGAAGCTCAGGCGCAAGACGATCACGCTGAGTAGGGGCCTGCGCTGGAGGCGCGGGCCGTAGCGCGCGCAGAGCAGGGCCAGGCGGCCGTGCCCCTGCCGCGAGAGCCGCCCGAGGCCATAGGTCAGCAGCGCCGAGAGGTTGCAGCCGACCAGGGTGTAGAGGATGCCGTAGACCGGCCCAAAGCAGGCACCGGCGAGACCGCCCAGCAGCGCGGCGGGCACGAGCAGCAACGGGCTGAGCGCGGCCACGCCGATGAAGAGCAGCGGGCCGGTGACATCCATCCGGCAGGCCACTACCAGGTGCTGAAGCACCTCGCCGGGGGTGAGCATTGCGCGCCAGGCGTAGAGCTGGATGGCGCCGATCATCAGCCCCCAAGCGCCAAGGATGACGAGCAGGCGCAGTGGGATGGCCAGACGAGGCGCCCCTGGGCCACGCGCGCGGCCCCCCTCAACCACGAGCGACCATCCCACCGCGAGCCACCGCCACCGAGGTCAGCAGGTAGTCGCTGTCCTGGCGGCGGATGTGCAGATCGTAGCCGTGGGGGCGCTGGGGGATCACGGCCTGGAGCGAGCGGCGCAGGTCTTGCGGGCGGCCCCCGACCTCGAAGATGATCACCTTCAGCCCGTGGCGGGCCAGGATGGCGCCCAAGCTCGATCCGCTGATCCCCGAGCCAATGATCGCAATGTCGTAGCGTCCCTGCTCACCAGTCATAGGTGCTCCTTGCTCGCAACGCATCTCTGGAGCGGCTGCGTGAGGCACGGCTTCGTCACGCAAGCCGTGCGTTGCGCCCAGCGGATGCGGCGGTGGGTTGAGCATAGCAACGTGCCAGCGATCAAACCGTAAGCTTGCTTACAGAAGGCACTCTGGTGAGGGTAGCGGGTAATCCTTACGCCGCGCTAACGCTCGGAGGAAGCGGACACTGCGCGGGCGCTGCGCGGTTGGCGTTGCTCGGCATATCTCGCAGCGCTATACTAGGTACCTTCACCGCTGCGGCATCGCCAACTGCCCTCCGGCTCGCCCACGGCCACGGGCTTCCCAAGGTTGGCCAGACCAACGGCGACGGTCAGCCCGCCCGAGCCGACCCCGATGACGATGGTGTGGAAACTGTCGCTCACGCCTGACGCTCCTGCTCGTTCCAGTGCTGCCACGCGCTCCCAATGGCTCGTGGCCGGTTGCTGAACTCTGAGAGGCAGTGTAGGCGTAGCGTCGCCGGTGGACTGTGAGCCGCCGTCACACAAGTCGATCTGGCTGAACTGTAAGCCTGATTACGGTCGCCGCCCGCGCCTGGTGCTATACCATCTACACAGCGCCGGCAAGCGCACATAGAGGGGCAGGGCAACAACGACGTTGGCCTGCCCCTCGGCAAATGAAATCACGAGCATGTTTGGAGTCGGAGGAGCCAATGCAGCAGACCAACCTGACCATCTACGGGGCAAGGTGATGCGGCGACTGCCGCCGCGCCAAGCGCTTTCTGGACGAGCGCGGCGTGCCCTACACCTGGATCGATGTCGATCAGGACGCCGCGGTAGCCGCCGAGGTGACACGGCTCAACCGCGAGATGCGTAGCATCCCGACGCTGGTGTTCGCCGACGGCAGCACGCTGGTCGAGCCGAGCAACGGTGAGCTGGCGCGCAAGCTTGGCCTATCCTGACACGTGAGCGACGACTGACCAGCAGGGGCGAGCAATCCCTCGGGAGTGCTCGCCCCACTCATGTTCCACGCCCCGACGGCAGCGTCAGCGGGCCTCTGCCACGTACTCTGGCGGATACAGCGGCTGAGGCACCTGCCCTCACCGCCGCCGAGGGTGTCAGGCCGCCAGCGGGGCGGCAGCAGACACGCCCGCCTCGCCCAGGTACGTTGCTGGCGTTGCCAGCAGCGGCAGCAGCACCGGCAGCAGCACCGTAAAGGTTGTCCCACGCCCGGGCGCGCTGTCCACACTAATCGTCCCGCCGTGCGCCTCGGTCGCCAGCTTGCAGAAGGCCAACCCGAGCCCCGAGCTTCCGCCCTCGCTACGGCCGCCGCCGCGCACGTAGCGCCCGAAGAGCCGCGGCAGCAGCGCTAAGGGGATCCCCGGCCCGTCATCCGTGACGGTCAGCACGGCCCAGGCGCCGGCCTCATCGCGGCGTGCCGCGAGCCGGATCGTCGTGCCCGCCTGGGTGTGCTTGAGCGCGTTGCTCAAAAGGTTCGCTACCAGGCGCCGCAGCAGGTCGGGGTCGGCGTGGACTGGTGGCAGTCCTTCGGCAGGTTCGACGATGATCGTCTTGCCGTCGCGTTGAGCCCAGCCGCAGTACTCCTGCTCGCTGATCGCCAGCAGCTCGGCCAGATCGACCGCCTGGCGCTCCAGGGGCAGGCTGCCGTCCTGGAGCCTCCGCAGGTCGAGGATCGTCGCGATCAGCCCGCGCATATGGCCGGCACTCGTGATCGCCGGGTGCAGCAGACTCTGATACCTGGGATCGGGGTCGGTCAGGCGCAGGAGATCCAGGTAGCCAACGATCGCCGTCAGCGGGTTGCGCAGGTCGTGGACAATCAGGCTGGTCAGGTCGTCGCGCGCCTGCTGAAGCTCGAGCAGGGCGCGGTTGCGCTCGCGCAGCTCGGCCTGCTGGGCCGCGACGACGCGCCCCGCCCAGCGCAGACCTGCCAGCAGGGTTCCGAGGAGCACGCCCATCAGCAGCAGCACGAGCCCGGCGATCACCAGCTGCTCGCGCTGAAGCTGGGCGAGGATCGGGCTCAGGTCTTGCTCGATGGCGAAGGCACCAACCACGGCGCCGGAACGAGCCGAGCCCGCCGGGTAGATCGGCACGTATGAGGCGAGCACGCGCTCGGAGCGCCGCCCGTCGGGGAAGGTCGCGCCGAAAAAGATCGACATCGGCTGGCCAGTGAGGGCTTCGGCCATACTCTTCTCGCGCCCGGCCTGGGTGCGCTCACCCGAGTAGGCGCTCTGGGTGGTGTAGACCTCGCGCCCCGTGCGGTCGTAGATCGCCAGACGCGTCACGTCCAACCCGATCAGGATATGGCCCACGGCGCGGTCCAGCTCGGCCGTGTCGGGGAGCGGGCCATCGGCCGGGAGCTGCAGCAGATCCGCAAACTCGACGAAGAGCACGTCGTTCAGGTGGAACGCCAGTTGGCGCGCGTAGTCTTCATTCTGGCGCACGAGGTAGCGCTGGGTGCGCCCGAGCACCGCCAGACTCATCAGCACAGTCACAGCCAGAATAATCACCACGGCGCCCGCCTGCACCCGTCGCAGCGGCATCGTGAGCGTCCCGGACGGGGGCTGCCGGCCCATCAGGCGCGTACGGGCCTGTGGGGGGCTTGTGATACGGCGAATCATGGCGCGTTCCTCATCAGGTGGGCGGCAACGTTGCCGTGTGGGTGGCATCAAGAACATCCCAGGCGCAGCCTCACTCTACGCCAGGGCAGGCGCGCGAACTGTAAGCTCCCTCACAGAACGCCGAACACGACGAACTGTAAGATTCTCTACAGACACACGCGAGCATGTCCACTATGCTCAGGATAGCGACGAGCCGTCGCGTTGCCGGCCAACTGGCCGGCACGAACGCTAGAGGTGCAGTCCCTCATCGCGCCGCTGCCGGCCTTCCTGCTGGCCTTCGCGAACGGCCTAGCGTTCGGGACGTTCTGGGGTGGACTGCTCACCTTCGGCAGCGCCCTGCTCGCGTCAGCAATCAGCTTCTGGATCGGCCGCGGCCTCGGTCGAAACGCGGTCGAGGCCCTGCTGGGCAGGAGCGGGCTCGTCTCCACTGACGCCTGGTTCGTGCGACACGGCGCCTGGGCGGTGCTGGTGGCCCGGCTGGTGCCGATCGTCTCGTTCGGCCTGATCTCCTACGCCGCCGGGCTCAGCGCGATGCGCTTCCGCTGGTTCCTCGCCGCCACGGCCCTCGGCATAGCGCCGGCCACCTTCCTCGGCGAGCGCGCCCCGGAGATGATCGTGGTACTCTGCGTCGCCTTCGGCCTGGTGATGGTCGTCGCCGCGCTGTCTGCGGCGCTACGCTGGTGGCAGCGCCGCCGTGCGAAGGAGCAACACCCGTGATGGACTCAGGCACGGGGTGCGGATCGAGGCGTAGGCAGCGGAGACAGACGCAGGATCGTAGGAGCCCAGACCCCCGGGTCTGGGCTTTTGTTATTACGCTGGATCCGGTGAACGCGGCTGATCGCCGCTGCGATCAGGCGGCGACGCCCGCCGCAGCTCGCGCAGCACGCTGACGCTGGAGAACGTCGAGACGCAGTACGGCACCAGCACCGTCAGGGCCATCTGCCCGAGGCGCAGCGGGCTGACGGCCCCGTGCAGCAGCGCGTCGCCATGGTTGATCAGGATTAGCAGCGCCCCGACAACCAGCGCGATGCGGACAGCTCGCCGCACCACTGCCGGCTCCCAAGCGATCCTCAGCCACTCGCGCATGTGCTTGCTCCCATCCGCTCCTACCCGATCGCCCCTACGGCATCACCCAACTGGACGGCTCGGCGTAGGCCTCGCGCCGCCAGCGCCAGTCCGGGTCGAGGATCGTTCCCGGCTCCTCGACCGTGTACAGGGCCGCGAGGGCGTAGTGGATCACGCTGAGCTGCTGGGCCCGGTTCCCCGGCTCGCCCAGCGGGTGCCCGAACGGCCATTTGAGGTGCACCGCCCGCGGCGGCCGCACCTGCTCCGCGATCTCGCGTAGCCCGACCACGCAGACCGTCGCGATTCCGGCGGCCTCGATCACCCGCGCGACCAGTCCCACGGACTGGTTGCAGATCCCTCAGGCCGGGGTCAGCAGCACCGCGTCGATCTGCTCCTGGCGTAGCCGCCGCGCAACTTCTGGCGCGGTGCGGCGCAGCAGGGTCTCGACGTGGGGCGGCTCGATGTGGCCCATGAAGCTGTAGCCCGTGCCAAGGCTGCCCAGCGCCCCCCGTGCGACCAGTTCGCGCCCAAGGGCCAGGGGGAAGAGGATATTCAGGTCGCGCTCGGCGTCGCGGTGGTCATAGTAGTCGTGGGTGATCGTCAGCTGCTCGGCGGGGGTGTCGGCCGGGATCGCCCGGAAGCTCGGGTCGCCGCGCGAGTCGCCCATGTCGAAGGGCTGCTGCGTGCGCAGATGCACGCCACCTGTGGTGATGAGGGCGATCCGGCAGGCGTGGAGCGGCTTGCGGAGCCTGGTAAACGGCACATCGTCGCTTGTGAGGGCGTCAAAGCGGCGACCCCACCTGCGGGCCAGCATTGGAAGGTGGGTGAGGAGCCGCCCGAAGGCGCGCCCTATCTGTTGACGCAGTCGGTCTTGTTTCAATACAGCACTTCGCTTTGCTTCATAATCATCAAGGAGCGATGATGAACCCTGCGCCCTGCTCCAGATCTGCTGGCGCGAGGTCCTGAAGGATCTCAACCTCGGCGCGAAACCAGAGCTTGTCCATCGGCGTTCACCTCGCCTACGCCACCGCACGTAGCTCCACGGCTGTCGTCAGGGCAGCCTCGCTATCGAGGAGGTTCAGCAGGGTGGCGAGGGCCGGGTTGCCCAGCGAGACGATGCGCTCGCCGAGCACATAGGTCGGGGTGCCAAAGCCGAAGTCCGGCTTCACGGCATCGGGCTGGTGTGATGATGCGGGTGAGCTGTGGGGGTAAACGCGAGCGCCGCGCCCTCCACAATTGCCGTTCCGCTACGGCTGATAGATCCGCGTCTCGGGCTTGAAGGCGGCCCAGGAGAACCAGAAGTGGTTGACGGCCACCACCGGCTGGAGCTGGGCACCGGCCAGGGGGCCGTCCACGGCGCGCCCCAGCACATCCCAGGCGCTGCCGGTCTCCGTGTCGGTGAGCCGCTCGCCGTCGCGCGCAAACGTCAGGGCGCGCCCGTCAATCACGCGGCTGTAGGCGGCCGCCGCGCCCACGTCGCGCCCGCCGGCCACCGAGTCGGCGTCCAGCGCCGAGGCCGTGCCCGCCTGCCAGAGCACCACGAGCGGCTGGCCGCCCACCATGTCGTTCACGGCGCCCGTAGCCGCCAGGGCCTCGTAGGGGTAGGCCACCGCCTCGCCGCCAAGGTCCACGGTGAGCACGCGGGCCGTCGCGGGGAGCGCGTCGGGGGTGGCCGGACCGTCGTAGAGGAAGGGCGGGCGGCTCACGTCGTCGTAGCCGGCGTAGGGGTTGCGCCCGTAGTCGCGGCTGATGCCGGTCTCACGCGAGAGCACCTGGCCGTCGGGGTAGACCGTAAAAAACTCCTCCCAGGCGATGATCGCTGCGGGCAAGAAGCGCAGCTGTGCGCCGGCAAGCTCGCCGACGATGGCCTCGCCGCTGGCCTGCTGCCACCAGCTCTCACTCTGGCGGTCGTACATGATCAGGTTGCTGTAGCGCAGCCGCCCGGTGGTGCCGAAGTCCAGCACGCGCTCGCCCACGCGCCGGTCGAAGACGATGGCGGTGTTGCAGAGCGGGCAGAAGGTGACGGTCACCGGCACGCCGCCGACGGTATCGTTGGCGATCTCGTGCCACATCAGCACCTGGATGGGGTAGGCCCGCGCGTCGTCGCCGATCTCCACCAGCACCACCGGCTCCTGCGGCTCCAGCCAGGCGTCGGCCTCGGCCACCGACACGAACTGTGGCACATCGATGGCGGGGATGCCGTCCTTGGGCGGGCCGCCCGAGAGGATCTCGTCGTAGGGCACGGTGTGGCGGCTGAAGTCGGTGGTGAACTGCCCTGCCCCGTCGGGGGGCGGCTCTTCGGGCAGCAGCGTCGGCGCCAGAGCCTGCGCGGGCCCGGTCGTCGTAGGCGCAGCGGCAGCGGTCGGCAAACGCTGCGTGTCAGCTTCGCTAACGGCGGGTGCGACGGTCGGCGCGGGGCCGGCGGTGGGGGCGCCACAGGCCGCCAGCAGCAGGGCGGCGAGCACGGGGAGCAAGCGTAGTCGGCTCATCTGGTTCACCTCGCATAGGTACGGCGTCTCGGCCAGGAGCGGCGCCACCGCGGCGGCCAGGGTCGCCTCGCTCCGACCTGCCCGCACTATACCCGAGGCGCCGCCCGGCGTTTGTGGGCAAGCTTACAGAAGGGCGGGTTCGCCCCAACTTCCTCAGCGCCCGCCCAGGGCGCGGTCGAGGTTGAAGGCCGCGCTGATCAGCGCCAGGTGGCTGAAGGCTTGGGGGAAGTTGCCCAGGGCCTCGCCGCGCGGCCCGGTCTCCTCGGCGTAGAGCCCCAGGTGGTTGGCGTAGGTCAGCATACGCTCGAAGACCAGCCGGGCCTCATCCAGCCGCCCCTGGTCTGTGCGCCCCGCCCGCGTCAGCGCCTCCACCAGCCAGAAGGTGCAGATGTTGAAGGTGCCCTCCTCGCCGTCGAGGCCGTCGGGCGACTTCGCCACGTCGTAGCGGTAGACCAGGCTGTTGGCCACCAGCCCGCCCTGCTCCGGCGGCCGGTCGATCGCGTCCAGCGTCGCCAGCATGCGCGGGTCGTTCGGCGCCACGAAGAAGACCAGCGGCATCAGCAGGGTCGAGGCGTCCAGAGTGTCGCTGTCGTAGGACTGCACGAAGGCCTGCAGCTCCTCGCTCCAGCCGCGGGCCATGATCTCCTCATAGATCTCGTCCCGGGCGGACAGCCAGCGCGCCCGGTCGGCCGGGAACGAGCGCTTGTCGGCCAAGCGCAAGGCCCGGTCGAGGGCCACCCAGCACATCAGCTTCGAGTAGACGAAGTGGCGCCGCCCGCCGCGCACCTCCCAGATGCCCTCGTCGGGCTGCTGCCAGTGCTCGCAGACGTAGTCGGCCAGGCGGCGCAGGTGGGTCCAGAAGTCATACGAGATCGGCGCGCCGTACTTGTTGTAGAGGTAGACCGAGTCGAACAGCTCGCCGTAGATGTCGAGCTGGAGTTGGTTGTAGGCGCCGTTGCCCACCCGCACCGGGCGCGAGCCGCGGTAGCCCTCCAGGTGGTCGAGCGCCTGCTCGGGCAGCTCATGGCGTCCGTCGATGCCGTACATGATCTGCAGCGAGCCGTCGGGGTTGGGCTCGTGGGCGCGCTGCTCGACCCAGGCCATAAAGCGCCCGGCCTCCTCGGTGAAGCCGATGCGCATCAGGGCGTAGACGGTGAAGGCAGCGTCGCGGATCCAGGTGTAGCGGTAATCCCAGTTGCGCTCGCCTCCGATGGCCTCGGGCAGCGAGCAGGTTGGTGCGGCGACGATGGCGCCGGTGGGCTCGAAGGTGAGCAGCTTGAGGCAGAGCGCCGAGCGGTAGACCATCTCGCGCCAGCGGCCGGTGTAGGTACACTGGGCCAGCCAGCGGTGCCAGTAGTCCACGGTCTGGGCGAAGCGGGCCTCGATCTCGCTCTCGGAGGGGCAGGCCACGGACGCGGCGCCGGCGGGCAGCTCGCTGAGCAGGAAGCTGACGGTCTGCCCCTCGCCCAGCGTAAATGCTGCGGTCACCCCGTCGCCGTCGGGCTCCAGGGGCAGCAGGGTGGCGAGGCCGACGTTCAGCGCGGGGGTGGCGAAGCGGGCGCCCTCGGGGGTGAGCTCAGTCTGGTGGGGCGTGCGGGCGAAGTTGAAGGCGGGGCGGCAGCGCATGCGGAAGGCCATGCGGCCGCGCACGACGCGCACCCGCCGCACCAGCTGGTGGTAGCCGTGGCGGCCGTCCTTCGCACCCACGGGCATGAAGTCGATCACCTCGCCGATGCCGTCGCCGTCGAGGAAGCGCGTGACCAGCACGTTGGTGTCGGGCCAATAGAACTGCTTGTAGGTCACACCGTCGGGCTCGGGGGCGATGCTGAAGCGGCCGCCGCGCTCGTCGTCGAGCAGGGCGGCGAAGATGGCCGGCGAGTCGAAGTGGGGGAAGCAGAGCCAGTCGATCGACCCCTGCGTGCTGACGAGGGCGACCGAGTGCATGTCGCCGATCATCCCGTAGCTCTCGATGGGCTGGTAGCTCATGGGTCTCCTGTTGGTGTCGCTGGCTCGGGCGTGCGTGCTCGTGCCTGATACTCGCCCTGCTGCTGGATGAGCTTGGCGACCAGCCCGGTCCAGCCGGTCTGGTGGCTGGCGCCCACGCCGCGCCCGGAGTCACCGTGGAAGTACTCGTAGAAGAGCAGGTAGTCGCGCCAGTGCGGGTCGTGCTGGAAGACAGCATCGTCGCCGAAGACTGGCCGGCGCCCGTCCGCATCGCGGCGGAAGAGCCCGATCAGGCGCTGCGAGAGCTCGTCGGCGATCTGGCTGAGCGTGCGATACTGCCCCGAGCCCGTGGGGTGCTCGACCAGAAAGTCGTCGCCGTAGTAGTGGTGGAACTGCTGCAGCGCCTCGATCAGCAGGTAGTTTACCGGGAACCAGACCGGCCCGCGCCAGTTCGAGTTGCCGCCGAACAGCCCGCTGTCCGACTCCCCCGGCAGGTAGCGCACCTCCCAGGTGTCGCCGTTCACCTGGAAGCGGTACGGGTGCTCCTGGTGGTAGCGCGAGAGGGCGCGGACGCCGTGCGCGCTCAGGAACTCGGCCTCGTCGAGCATGCGTCGCAGCACGCGCTTCATACGGCTGCCCCGGCAGAGGGCCAGCAGGCGCCGCTCGCCCAGCCCCGGCTGCTGCCAGCGCGAGATCAGCGCCGCCAGCTCGGGCCGGTGCGCCAGGAACCACTCCAGGCGCACGCGGAACGCGGGCAGCCGCTCCAGTAGCGCGGGCTCGATCGTCGTCACCGCGAAGAGCGGGATCAGCCCGACCATCGAGCGGATCTTCAGCGGCGTCGTGCGCCCGTCGGGTGTGTGCAGCACGTCGTAGAAGAACTCGTCCTGCTCGTCCCAGAGGGCGATGCCCTCGCCGCCCAGGTTGTTGAGCGCCCCGGCGATGTAGAGGAAGTGCTCGAAGAACTTCGTGGCGATGTCCTCGTAGACCCGGTTGTGGCAGGCCAGCTCCATGCTGATCGTCAGCATGTTCAGGCAGTACATGCCCATCCAGGCGGTGCCGTCGGCTTGCTCGAGGTGGCCGCCCGTGGGCAAGGGCTGGCTGCGGTCGAAGATGCCGATGTTGTCGAGGCCGAGGAAGCCGCCCTGGAAGACGTTGTTGCCCTCTTCGTCCTTGCGGTTGACCCACCAGGTGAAGTTGAGCAGCAGCTTGTGGAAGACCCGCTCCAAAAACTCTAGGTCGCCCTGACCACCGCGCTGCTTCTGGTCGATCTTGTAGACGCGCCAGGCGGCCCAGGCGAGCACCGGCGGGTTGACGTCGCCGAAGGCCCACTCGTAGGCCGGCACCTGCCCGTTGGGATGCTGGAACCACTCGCGCCCGAGCAGCACCAGCTGCTGTTTGGCGAACTCGGCGTCGAGCAGGGCCAGGGGCAGGCAGTGGAAGGCGAGGTCCCAGGCGGCGAACCAGGGGTACTCCCAGGTGTCGGGCATCGAGAGGATGTCGGCGTTGTTGAGGTGGAGCCACTCGCGGTTGCGGCCGCCGCGGCGCTCTGGCGGCGCAGGCTGGGCCGGGTCGCCGCGCAGCCACTCCGCGACATCGTAGTAGTAGAACTGCTTCGACCAGAGCATCCCGGCGAAGGCCTGGCGCTGGATGGTGCGGTCGTCGTTGCTGAGGCCGGCGGGCTGCAGCGCCGTGTAGAAGGCGTCGGCCTCGGCGCGCCGCTCGGCGAACAGCCGCTCGAAGTCGGCGAAGGGCACTGGCTGCGCCTCGCCGGCGCGCAGGCGCAGGCGCACAACCCAGGTCTCGCCGGGGGCCAGGGTGCGCCGGTACCAGGCCGCAGCCTTCGTGCCGGTCTGGGCCGGATTGACCGCGCCGGTTTCGCCCGCGATCACGAAGCGGTGAAAGGCGTCCTTGACGAAGGGCGTTGCACGCGGCACACCCCACAGGCGCTCGCTGTTGCTCTCGTTCTCGGTGAAGAGCAGCGAAGGATGCGGGCTGAGGGCTGAGGGATGCAGGTCGGGCTCACAGTGTAGTGTGTAGCGGCCGAGGGTCGGGTGTTCGGCGAGGATCGTCGCAGCGTCGCGGGCGCTCAGGGTCGGGCGCACCTCCTGCCCATCGTGGTCGTGACCCCAGCTCCAGGTGTTGCGGAACCAGAGCGTGGGCAGCAGGTGCAGCTCGGCGGGCGCAGGGCCGCGGTTGACCGCCCTGAGCTCGATCAGGATGTCGTCGGGGCCGGCCTTGGCATACGCGATGGACACGTCGAAGGAGCGATCTTCGGCGAAGACGCCCGTGTCGCGTAGCTCGTACTCCGGCTCAGCTTTGCCGCGCCGGCGGTTCTCGGCCACCAGCTCGGCGTAGGGGAAAGCGGCCTGGGGGTATTTGTAGAGCGCCCGCATCCAGCTGTGGGTGGGCGTGCTGTCGAGGTAGTAATAGTACTCCTTAACGTCCTCGCCGTGGTTGCCCTCGGGGCCGGCGAGGCCGAAGAGCCGCTCCTTGAGGATCGGGTCGCGCCCGTTCCAGAGCGCCAGGGCAAAGCAGAGGCGCTGCTGGTCGTCGCTGATGCCGAGCAGCCCGTCCTCGTTCCAGCGATAGGCCCGCGCGCGGGCGTGGTCGTGGGGGAAGGCGTCCCAGGCGTTTCCACCGGGGCTGTAGTCCTCGCGCACCGTGCCCCATGCCCGCTCGGCCAGGTACGGCCCCCAGCGTTTCCAGGCGACACCGTCGCTGCTCAGTCGCGCGTGCTCGGTGGTCATCGGGGCTCCTCGTGGGCTACATACCCTTCAGGTACTCACGGATCATCAGGGCGGCGGTGGCGCCCTCGCCGGTGGCGCTGGCAGCCTGCTTGGTGCTGCCCTGCCGCACGTCGCCGGCGGTGAACACCCCTGGCATGCTCGTCTCCAGGGTCGGGCTGGTGATGATGAAGCCCGCCTGGTCGCGCTTGATCGCCGCCGGCAGCCAACCCACGTTGGGCGAGAGCCCGATGAAGACGAAGACGCCAGCAGGCTTGATCGTCTCCTGCGCCCCGGTGGTGCGGTCGCGCACGGTGATGCCGCTCAGCCGGCCCGTGCCCTCCAGGGCGACGACCTCGATGTTGGTGCGCACCGCGATCCGGTCGGTCGCGGCGATCTTATCGGCGACGATCTTGCTCGCGCTGAGCTGCGGGCCACGCACGAGCAGCGTCACCTTATCCACGAAGCGGGTCAGGAACAGGCTCTCCTCGCCGGCGCTGTTGCCGCCGCCGATCACCGCCACGTGCTGCCCCTTGTAGAACGGGCCGTCGCAGGTGGCGCAGAAGTGTACCCCGGCGCCGATCAGCTCGTCCTCGCCGGGCACGCCGAGGCGCTTGTAGGTCGAGCCGGTGGCGATCAGCACCGCGCGGGCGCCGTACTCCGCCCCGTCGGCGGTGCGCACGTAGCGCGACTCGGCCTCGGCGCGCAGGCCGACGACCTCCTGGGCCTGGAGCGTCTCGACGCCGAAACGGTGCGCCTGCTGGGTGAGCCGGTCGGCGAACTCGCCGCCGCCGACGCCCTCGGGGAAGCCGGGGAAGTTATCGAGCCGCTCGGTCACCCCCGCCTGGCCGCCGAGGCCGCCACGCTCGATCACCAGCACCTCCAGCCCCTCGCGCGCCGCGTAGAGCGCGGCGGTCAGGCTCGCCGGTCCACCGCCGATGCAGATCAGGTCGTAGTAGGCGAGCTTGGCGCGGGTCTGCAGCCCGAGCTTCGCCGCCAGCTCGGCGTTCGACGGCTCGACCAGCATGCTCTCGTCCTCAAAGATGATGGTCGGGATGATGCGCTTGCCCTGGTTGACCCGCTCGACCAGCGCCAGACCCTCGGCGTCCTGCTCGACGTCGACCCAGTCGTAGTGAACGCGCTGCTCGCCCAGGAACTTCTTCGCCCGCTTGCAGTCGCTGCACCAGGGCGCCCCGTAGACCGTCAGCTTCGTGTGGCTCATTGTCTTCCTTGGGTGGGTGTTGGCTATCTGTGGCCAGTATAGGGCGTGCGGCGACCGCTGACTGTGAGCCGGCCTACAGTATATACCCGCAAGATGCGGTACGATTGGGGCACATCCGCCGCTGGATCGTGAAAGGACCAAGCCATGTCCGACCCAGAGTTGCTCGCCCGCTACAATTACGACTCGTTCGTGCCGGCAAAATTCGAGCCCTGGATGCGCTTCGACGCGAGCCCGCCCCTGGGCACGGTCGCGCCCGACTTCCCGCTCTGGCCCCTGGAGGGCGGCGAGAGCAGCCTGAGCACGGTCTGGTCAGCCCACACTTATACCATCGTCGAGTTCGGCAGCTTTACCTGACCGTACTGCGGGATGGCGGCGCCATCCATGAACGAGCTTGCCGCGCGCTACGCCGAGCGCGGCGTCGGCGCGATCTTCCTCTATACGCACGAGGCCCACCCGGGCGAGCACTACCCCCACCTGACCTCGCTGGAGCAGAAGCTCCGCCACGCTACGGCCCTGCGTGACCTGCTGGGCGTGACGCGCCCGATCCTGCTCGACGCGCTCGACGGCACCTGCCACCGCGCCTATGGCTCGATGCCGAACATGACCTGGATCTTCACCAGGAGCGGCGTGCCGATCTACAAGTCCGACTGGAGCGACGCCAGCAGCGTCGAGAACGCGATCCAGTACTTCCTCGACGTGAGCGACCGGCGCCGCGCCCGCGAGCGGCTGGCCCCCTTCCGCGTCGAGCGGCTCGACTACCGCAACCAGGACCGCGAGGCCTTCTTCAAGGGCCTCGAGCGCAGCGGCCCCAAGGCTGTGCAGGAGTTCCGCGACGCCTTCGGCGGGTAGAGCAGGACGCTGATCAAGCTTCCGACCCCGGAGCGCAGCGCTCTTCATCCCTCATCCCGCATCCCGCATCCCTCGGCTAACGCTCGGTCACGGCGAGGGTCTGCAGCTGGTCGGCGAGCAGGCGTGCCCGACGCGTGGTGATGCTGGCCATCAGCGCGTCGAACGAGGCGGCGAAGGCCACGACCCCGTCGTCCAGGAGCTTCTGCGTCACCATATCGAGGTCCACGCCGAGGGCTGCGATGCGCTCCAGGTGCGCACGGGACCCGTCGAGGTCGTCCGTGAGAGAGGGCGCGACCCGCCCGTGGTCCAGGAAGGCCGTGAGGGTCGCGGGCGGCACAGTGTTGACGGTGTCGGGGCCGATCAGGCCATCTACGTAGTGGGTGTCCGGCAGGCGCGGGTCCTTGGTACCCGTCGAGGCCCAGAGGGGGCGCTGGACGCGGGCGCCGGCGACGGCCAGCCGCTCCCAGCGCGGCCCCGCGAACAGCTCGCGGAAGCGGGCATAGGCAAGCGTCGCGTTGGTGATCGCGGTGCGGCCGATCAGCTCCGGCGCTCCCGCACGCTCCAGCTGCGGATCGACCACCGCATCGACGCGGCTGACGAAGAACGAGGCCACCGAGGCGACCGGGCGCAGATCCGCGCCGGCGACGGCGCGGCGCTCCAGGCCATTGAGGTAGGCCTCGACCACGGCCTCGTACTGGGCCAGCGAAAAGATCAGGGTGACGTTGACGCTGACGCCCGCGGCGACCAGGGCGCTGACGGCGGGCAGGCCGGCGGGGGTGGCCGGAACCTTGATCATCACGTTGGGGCGGCCAAGGGCGCGGAAGAGGTGGAGCCCGGCAGCGACAGTGCCGGCGGTGTCGTGGGCTAGGGTCGGGCTTACCTCCAGGCTCACGTAGCCGTCCTGGCCGCCGGTCGCGTCGTAGAGCGGGCGCAGCAGGTCGGCGGCGGCGGCGATGTCCTCCAGCACCAGGGCCTCGTAGATCTGCTCGTGCGTGGCGCCGGCGGCGGTCAGGCGGCGCAGGTCGGCGTCGTAGTCGGCGCTGCGGCCAATCGCCTGCTCGAAAATGGTTGGGTTCGAGGTGACGCCACGGACGCCCTGGTCGATCAGGGCCTGGAGCGAGCCGTCGGCGAGGTGCGAGCGGCGGATGAAGTCGAGCCAGATCGCCTGGCCCATACCGGCGAGGTCGTGCAGCCGGGTCATAGCCACGTCCCTTCGTGTCGTTGCGGTGTGCCTACCGAGGGGCAGTCTACCCCGCGGGCCAGGCCGCGACTGTGAGCCAGACTACGCTTGGGCGAACAGAATCTGGCACCGCGTGGCGACGGCGCAGATGCCAAAAGCCGCCCCCGACTGTAAGCTCGCTCACGGAGCAGCCCGGAGGTGTGGTATCGTGGCAGGGCACAAGCACGCTCTGAAGCCACCCAACGAAGAGAACGAGATGATGCGAGATGTGCGGCGATTCTGGCCGCTCGCACTGATGGTGATGCTCGGCGCCTGTGGAGCCGCGCCCGCGGCCGGCACCGCCCTGGAGCCGACCCTCGCGCGCCTGCCGAGCGTGACGCCAGTCAAGGAACAGCCCTCCACTACCAGCCTGGCAG
>ENA-ORBV01005237-ORBV01005237.1-microbial-mat-metagenome-genome-assembly--contig:-NODE-5237-length-24065-cov-5.322244_pt1 | contig 24065 bp, 20 predicted proteins | sample MGYA00237777_ERZ505514 | MGnify/ENA primary metagenome ERZ505514 (study PRJEB26160, sample SAMN06269048) | microbial mat metagenome | isolation source: Oligotrophic lake microbial mat | place... | reverse complement strand
TTTTCAAGCAGAAGACGGCATACGAGATTCGCCTTAGTCTCGTGGGCTCGGAGATGTGTATAAGAGACAGCTTTTCGACCGGCACTGTCGACTGGGGCACCGGCCGCTCCTCCATGCCATAGAGCGGCTCGCCGGTGACGCGGTTGAAGGCGAAGAGAATCCCCATCTTCGTAATCTGCGCTACGGCGGGGACCTTCTGCCCACTGCGTGTGGCTTCAAAGAGAACGGGCGCGGCGGCCGGGTCAAAGTCCCAGAGGTCGTGGTGGACGAGTTGTCGATGCCAGATGCGCCGGCCGGTCATGATGTCGAGCGCGACCAGGCTATTGCCGAAGAGGCCGTCGCCGTGGCGATCAGCGCCGTAGAAGTCCGCCGTGGGCGAGCCGAGCGGCACGTACAAGATGCCGCGTGCCATGTCGATGGTCAGGAAGCCCCAGGCATTCGTGCCGGAGCGATTCTTCCAGCCGCCTGAAGGCCAAGTATCGTGGCCGAACTCGCCGGGGCGGGGCACGGTGTGGAAGGTCCAAACGAGCTTGCCGGTCGGCGCGTCCCAGGCGCGGATGTCGCCGTAGGCGCCGGTGCTGGGGGAGCCCTCGCCATTCGCGCTGCCGGTGATGATCAAGTTCTGGTAGACGCTGGGCGGCGATTGCAAAGAGATTTTGGCGTCGGCAAGATCGCCCAACACGCCTTGCCGCAAGTCGAGCAGACCCTCGTTGGCGAAGCCCGGGGCGGGCTTACCGGTGACGGCATCGATGGCGATCATGCCGCCTTTCACGCCGGCGTAAACGCGGGGATGGCCGCCTTTCTCGCCGGGCCAGTAAGCCAGTCCGCGCAGGGCGACTTGGGAGGCGGGATGATGCCAGAGTTGCTTGCCGGTTTCGGGCTCGATGGCGAAGATGCCATTAGCAGCGGCCAGGTACATCACGCCGCCCACGACGATAGGAATGCCTTCGGAGCCCGGCTGGCCGGTGTGGAAGGTCCAGGCCGGACGCAGGCGATGGACGTTGGCCGGAGTGATCTGCTTGAGGGGAGAGAAGCGCCGGGCGCCGGGGTCGTGCCCGAACGTGGGCCAATCCGTTTGGGCGCAAATCGTGAGCGGGATAAGAAGGGCGATAATCCGCAGCATGTCGCCCTTCAATTTACCATCCATTAACTCAGAAGTTGCTTTACGGCTTGCCCGCTAACGTCGGTAAGCCGGAAATTGCGGCCAAAGTGGCGATAAGTGAGTTGGGTGTGTTCGAGGCCGAGTAAGTGCAGGATGGTGGCTTGTAAGTCATGCACGTCGATCTTATCTTTGGTGATCGTGAGACCTAACTCATCGGTTTCGCCGATCACCTGGCCGGTTTCGATGCCGCCGCCGGAGAGCCAAATCGAATAGCCATTGGGATGATGATCGCGGCCGGCATTGTCGGCTTCGTCCGGGCGCCGGATTTCGGACATCGGCGTGCGGCCGAACTCGCCGCCCCAGACGACTAAGGTTTCATCGAGTAAGCCGCGTTGTTTCAAGTCAGTGAGTAAAGCCGCCGAGGACTTATCGGTCTGCGCGCACAGCTTCGGCATGGCGGCATTGATGCCCGAGTGCATGTCCCAGCCGGAGTGCATACAAAGGACGAAGCGGACGCCGCGTTCGACGAGCCGTCGCGCCATGAGTAAGTTAGTGCCGTAGGCCTTGGAGTCTTTATTGTTGATGCCGTAGGCTTCAATCGTCGCCGGTGACTCTTTCGAGAAATCCACCGCCTCCGGCCCAGCCATCTGCATGCGGTAAGCCAATTCGTAGGAATGGATGCGGCTGGCGATTTCGGTGTCGCCGGTGTCGTCCTGCCGCTCTTGGTTGAGGTCGCGCAAAGCGTCCAGGCGGGCGCGCTGGCTTTCGCGCGTGATGCCGTCCGGATTGCCGAGATACAGGATCGGGTCGCCGCCCGTACGGAGTACCGTGCCTTGGTAGAGGCTAGGCAGAAAGCCGTTCGACCATAAGTCAGAGCCGGCGCTGGTGCCGGGGCCTGACTGCAGAGCCACAAAGGCCGGTAGGTTCCGGGTCTCGCTCCCTAGCCCGTAAGTGACCCAGGAACCCATGGAAGGCCGACCGCCGATCATACTGCCGGAGAACAGGAGTAACTGCCCCGGGTGATGATTGAAAGCTTCGCTATGCATCGAGCGCACCAGGCAAATATCGTCGGCGTGCTTGGCCATCTCCGGAATCATGTCCGATAATTCCATGCCGCACTGGCCGTATTTCGCGAACTTACGCGGACTCGCCAGCACCTTGGCCGTCGGTTTAATAAATGCGAGCTTTAGGTCGCGGGTCATCTCCGGCGGTAAGGATTGGCCGTGCCATTTCTGTAAGCCGGGCTTCGGATCAAACAAGTCCATCTGGCTCGGCGCGCCTTCCTGAAAGAGGAAGATCACGTTCTTCGCCTTGGGCGCGAAATGGGGCTTGCGGGGTACTAAGGGATCAGGGGCTTCGGTGCGATCCTCGGCGGCGAGCAAGCTTGAGAGGGCTAGTGTGCCAATGCCGGTAAGTCCGCGGCGCAGAAAGTCGCGGCGTAAGTGGGATTCTAGCAACTGGCGTTGGTTATTCACGGGTGATGAACTCCTCAAGGTTCAGGATGACGCTGGCGAGGCCAGTCCAGGTGGCAGTTTCGAGGCGGGTGGCCGAAGGCGGCACAAAGGGCGCCAGCGCGGTCTGGGCCTTGGTGTCATCGGAGAGTAAGCGCTGCTGCTCGGTGAAGTAAGCCATCATTCTGGCTGACTCCTTGGCGCTGGGGATCCGCCCGAGCGCGCGGCGGTAGGCCCAGTCCAAGCGTTCCTTAGCTGGCTGGGAGACGATACTTACCGCTAAAGACTGCGCCGCCTCCACAAAGACCGGGTCATTGAGTAAGTTGAGCGCTTGCAGGGGAGTATTCGAGCGGTCGCGCTTGCATTGCGCCGCGGTGGCCTTGGGTGCGTCAAAGGTCATTAACTGGGGATAGGGTGAAGTGCGCAGGAATTGGATGTAAAGGCCGCGACGATAGCGGTCCTCGCCCTCGCTCACTTTCCATCCGTCGCCCCAACCGCGAGAGCCGTAACTCATCTCCATCACGCCAGCGGGTATGGGCGGGCGAATGCTGGGGCCACCGATGGTTTTGGCTAACAGCCCACTCGCCGCTAGCGCGCCATCGCGAATTTGCTCGGCGGTCAAGCGCAGGCGCACCTGGCGGGCAAGTAGTTGGTTATCTGGGTCTATGTCCTGTAAGTCCGGCCGGGCGTGCGAAGCCTGCCGGTAAGTAGACGAAAGCACAATGCCCCGGATGAGTTGCTTGCGTGACCAGCCTAGCCGCCGGAAGTTGTCGGCCAGCCAGGTGAGTAACTCGGGATGTTCCGGCAGATCAGCCCGGGTGCCGAAGTCATCGGTGGTTTTTACCAGTCCACTACCGAATAGCTCCTGCCAGACGCGATTGGCGGCTACCCGCGCGGTGAGCGGATTCTCCTCGGCGACCAGCCAGTCGGCCAAGTCGAGCCGGGTAAGTTTGCCGCTCTTCTGGAGCCCGGGAAGTACGGCTGGCGTGGCGGGCTGCACTTCGATGCCGTTGGTTTTATAGTCGCCGCGTACCCGCAGGAAGCTGGGTTGGGGTTTCGGATTCTCGGCCAAGGTCATTGCCTGAGTGAGTTGAGGATAATCGGTCTTCAGCTTCGCCAAAGTTTTCGTCGCGACATCGAGCTTCAATTCTTTATAGCGTTTGTTACCCACCGCGAAGTGATAGTTCTTGACGAAATGGTCGGTAACGATATCGCGCTCGCGTGGCGTCCGTTCGGCCGCAGGAATACGCACAATCTTGCCGCCATCGCCGCCTTCGGTGAGCTTATTTACGCAATCCCAGGCTAAGTCCCAGTCGGTGCGTTCGCCGGGGTGCGCGATCGTGTAGAGGATATCTTTCTCCCAGGCCGCTTGTAACTCGGCTACTTTGTACTCGGCTAGCAGGGCATCGCGCTTGGCCTGATATTCGGCGCGTCCGCGTAGCCAGGGTCCGAGTTCGCCCGCCCGCGGCGCGTCGATGTCGACCTCTTCGGCGTTATCGAAGAAAGCGAACAAGGAATAATAATCGCGCTGACTAATCGGATCGTACTTATGGTCGTGGCACTGGGCGCAACCCATCGAGAGGCCCAGGAAGACGGTGCTGACGGTATTAGCGCGATCGAGGGTGCCTTCGAAGCGGAACTGCGCGTCGTCGATGCCGCCTTCGCGATTGGTGAGGGTGTGGCGGGCAAAGCCCGTGGCGACGCGCTGCTCGACGGTGGAGTTGGGCAGTAAGTCGCCGGCGATTTGCTCGATGGTGAAACGGTTGAAGGGTAAGTCCTGGTTGATGGCGTTGATCGCCCAGTCGCGCCAACGGAAGGCGTAGGGGCGCACCCAGTCCTTCTCGTAGCCGTCGGAGTCGGCATAGCGGGCTTGGTCGAGCCAGCCGCGGGCCCACTTCTCGCCGAACTGCGGCGCAGCGAGGAGGCGGTCGACCTGACGCTGGTAGGCGTCAGGCCGCGTGTCCGCTTCAAACTCCGAAACCTCGGCGGGCGTGGGCGGCAAGCCAATCAAATCCCAGTTCAGCCGGCGCAGCAACGTGCGGCGATCGGCCTCTATTGAAGGGGCGATCCGCTTGCTTTCGAGCTTGGCCAGTACAAAGGCATCGATGGGGCTGCGGACCCAAGCGGTGTTCTTGACGGCGGGCAGGGCGGGCGTGGCGATCGGCTCAAAGGCCCAGTGTTTGGTCTTCTGGCGGTTGGCTTTCGAGACCATCGCGGCGGGGAAGCGGGCCCCTTGGTCGATCCACGCGCGCAGGATGCCCACCTCGGCCGCCGTTAAACGGCGTCCCGCCGGCGGCATCACGGGCACGCCCTTCGCTCCGGCGGCGCGGAGAATCATCGGGCTGTCCGCCGATTTGCCCGGAAGAATCGCCGCCCCGCCGTAGCCGCCTTTGAGCGCGGCTGGGCCATCGTCGAGCCGGAAGCCGCTTTGCTGCATGGCGGCGCCATGGCAGCCTTGGCAATTGCGTTTGAGGACGGGGGCGACATCGCGGGCGAAATCGACCTCTGACGTAGCTGCCGGCGGGAGAGTCGGCGTATCCGCGGCCAGGGCCGCCAGCAGGAGGATCAGTAAGGGGCTCATCAGGGTTCTCTCTTCATCGTATCGCCACACGCCCACCACATGGTGCCGCTATTCTGGAGAGATGCGTTTTGCCCTTGCTTTGGTCTTGATTAGTTCCGCCCATGCCGCCGACCGCGTCATGCTCGACGCCCATAACTGCTACCCCTATGACGGCAAGTATCAGGACCGAATCGAGATCGCCCTTAAAACCGGCCTCCCCCTGGCCATCGAGCAGGACCTCGCCTGGTACGTTGACCCCGCCACGGGCCAAGGCCGTAGCGTCCTCATCCACGGCGGTAAACCTAACGGCACCGAGCCCAATATGCGCGACTATTTCTTCGAGCGCATCCGGCCCATCGTGGAGAAGGCGCTCAAAAAGAATCAGCGCGATCGTTGGCCTTTAATCACCCTCAACCTCGATTTCAAAACCAACGAGCCGGCGCACCATGAGGCAGTGCTGAAGCTTCTTGCCGAATACGAGACGTGGCTGACTACTGCCCCGCGTACCGCCACTCCGGCCGAGAAGGCGGCACTCGATTGGAAGCCCGTGCTGGTGCTTACCGGCGCTTCCGCCGCGCAGGAAAGGACTTTCCACGATGGGGTTCCGGTGGGCGGACGGCTGCTGCTATTCGGCGGCGGAGCGGTGACCACGGTGAGCGCGAGCACGCCGGTTGAGGAGCTAATTCCGCAGCCTTCCACCAACTACCGCCGTTGGCTGAATGCGCCGTGGGCGATTGTGGAATTGGGTGGCCAGGCGAAGGCCGGCGATTGGTCGGCCGCGGATGAAGAGCGTTTGAGGGCGATCATGGACCGTGCCCGCCAACTCGGCTACGCCATGCGCCTCTATACCCTGAACGGCCATGAACCGGCGGTGGGTGTCGCCGCCGGTTGGAGCATCGGCTACAACTTCGGTTCTCACGCCGCCGTCGAACTGCGCTGGAAGGCCGCGGTGGAAGCCGGGGTCGACTACCTCGCCACGGACCAGTACGAGGAGTTCGCCCCGTACGTCAAGAAGAGCAAACGGCGGCCAATCGGAATAAAGTAGCTGCGGGGTGGTTCTAAACGCAACGACCTTAGTATATTTCAAATATTTCTTTCTTGCCCCGACGCCTCCCTCGTTATTGCGGCGGCGCCGTTTGGCCTCGGTTGCTGGCGATTCGGCAAGGTTTAGGGCCTTTTTCTAGGGTGTTCATCTGAGGGTCTGGGCCCGGAATCAGGCATGGCCTAGGGTGGTTCACCGACCATCGCCTTAGTCCTTTCTTCTCTTGTGGGACAGGTAAGGTGTATGGCTAAATCAAGGAGAAGAGAGAGGGGAGCTATGGCGACACACCGTCGAGCAGTAACCATCAACATCACGCTGATTACCATCTTGCTGGTGCTGGGATTGGGGATGCAGGCCCGTCCTGGCCGGGTGATGAAAGAGTTTCGGCGCCTGGAGGTGCAAACCGAGCGGCAAGTGGCGGCGGTGAAGCCGGCGAATGTGCTTTCGTCATTCTCTGCCTTAGTGGCTGTGTTCCTTGCCTGGCGCGGATTTACCGGCTATCGGAGACGCGCGGAAGGGTAGTCAAGTAGTAGCCTAGGGGCTATGGCTTCTACCGCGGTTTTGCTGGCCTATCAACAGCGCTTGGAGCAATTGCAGATCGCGTTAGGCGAGATGGCGACGAAGCAATCGGCCACGCTGGCGGTGCTCTGTGTGGCGCTATTGGCCGGGGCGGCGTTGTCGATTGCCGCCGTTTCGCGGCGCGCGGTGCCGTTGTGGTTTCCGGCGCTGTCGCTGCCAGTAGTGTTGGTTTCAGCCCGCACCTATCGCCGCCGGCGTTTGGAGCGCATCGACCTGACCCGCCTGCGCGACCTTTACAACCGAGGAGTGGATCGCCTGGAGGATCGGTGGATGGGCGCGGGCGTGGCGGGCGACGAATTCGCGGTCGAGCGTCATCCCTATGCGGCGGACCTGAATCTCTTTGGCGCGGGCTCCTTGTTTGAGCGGCTTTGTACGGCCCGCACGCATTTGGGCCGGCATGCCTTGGCCCGTTATCTGCAGGAGCCCGCATCCTTGGCCGAGAGCCAAGAGCGTCAGGCGGCGGTGCGGGAATTGGCGGCGAATGCCGTCTTGCGCGAGGAGATTGCCTTGCTGGGCCGCAACGACTTGCAAGAGTCTCAGTGGCAGACGTTTACCGAATGGCTGGGCTCTGCGCCGGTCGGGCTGCCGATGTGGCTTCGTCCGGTGTTGATGGCGAGCAGCGCGCTGTTGGCCGGGCTGGCGATCGCGCTGGTGGTGGTGCCCTCCTGGTGGCCGGTGCTTCAACAGGCGATCATCCCTTTGGTGGCCTTGCATGCGGCAATTGGCTACTCGCTACAGGGGCAAGTCCGACGGGTGATTCGGGCCGCGGCGCCCGTGGTTTCGGAGTTTGCGCTGATTCGGGAAGGATTGGCGCTGATGGCTGGGCAAGCGCATCAAGCGCCGAAACTGACGGGCTTGTCAGAGGTGGCCGCCCCCGCCGCCCGGACGATCCGTCAACTCGAGCCCTGGTTTGCCATCCTGCGGGAGCGCATGAAGGACTGGTATTACCTGCCCGCACTAGGCCTGCTTTTGGGCACCCAGAGCGCCGTTGCAATCGAGGCATGGCGGATGCGGCATCGCGAGGAGTTGACCGTTTGGCTGAATGCCTGGGCCGAGTATGAGGCGCTGAACGCACTCGGCGGTTATGCCCACGAAAATCCTGAAGACTGCTGGCCAGAGATGGGCACGGCGGGGTTTGCGGCGGATGACCTCGGGCATCCGCTGTTGCCGCCCGCGGTCTGCGTTCGCAATGACATTGCGCTCGGGGATTGCCGCTTCTACGTGGTGAGCGGCTCTAACATGGCGGGCAAAAGTACATTATTGCGGTCGGTGGGCTTAGCCGCGGTACTGGCCTACGCGGGCGCGCCGGTTCGGGCGCGGTCGCTGCGGTTGGCGGTGATGCGGGTTTGCGCCTCGATCTCGGTGGTGGATTCCTTGCGGGAAGGGAAGAGCCGCTTTTTGGCCGAGATGGAGCGGTTGCGGGACACCTTGGATACCGCTGCGCACGACCCCACGCTCTTTCTGATCGATGAGATCTTCAGCGGCACCAATTCGCCAGACCGCAAGGCCGCCGCCGATGCGGTGGTGCGGACGCTGGCGGAACGCGGAGCCATCGGGGCGTTCTCGACGCACGACATTGCCCTATCCGAGATTGCCGTGCACGGCGGCGCGAACGTGCATATGGCGAGCCGTGAAGGGGGTGAGGGTCCGCTGGACTTTGACTATCGCCTAAAGCCTGGCGTTACGCGGGAATCGAATGCCTTGGCGATTGCGCGCTTAGCGGGCGTGCCGGTGTAGGTGTTTAGTGGGTCCAGCGGTCGTGATCCGAACGGTTCTTCGACATATAGACCTGGAACTTCTTGCGGGCGCGTTGGAGCTTCCAGTCCTTATAGGCCTGCCGGATAACGCCGAGGATGTCGATGCTATTGCGATACTTCGTCTTCAGGTAGGCGTAGCCGAAGAGCATGCCGCCCAGGTGGGCAATGTGGGAAACGCCAGAGCTGGAGCCCGCGAACGACATCATGAAGGCGATGGCACCCGAGATCAGCACCAGATACTTGGCTTTGATCGGGAAGAAGAAATAGTAGACGGTGCGATCCGGAAACAGAATGCCGAAGGCCATTAACAAGCCGTAGATGGCGCCGGACGCGCCCACGGTGGCCGATCCCTTCGAACCGAAAAGGTAGCTGGCCAGGATGACACAGAACGCGGCGCCGATTCCGCACAGAAAATAGAACTGCAAAAAGCGCCGGGTGCCCCAAGTGATCTCGAGATCCTTGCCGAAGAACCACAGCGAGAGCATGTTGAAGATGATGTGGCCAAAGTCCGCATGCAGAAACAGGTACGTGACCGGCTGCCACAAGCAGAACATCTCTACCACGAAGACCGGACGCAGGGGAAGTAATTCCCGGAAGAGGGTCTCCGCAACGCCAAATTGCAAGCAGAAGAAGTAGATGACGAAGATCGCCGAGTTGACGATCACTAGCCACTTCACACCGAGCGGTGTGTAGAAAGGAGAATAACTATCGACGGACCGGCTGTAGTTGGGCATGAAAGGCGATAACCGCTGGAAGACCCCGCTTCTACAGAATATCACCAACCGGCGAAAGTCTATTCGGTTTGTTCGAGCGGCCGCGAGAATTGCCGATGATGCCAAACCACGGGGGCGGAAGAGTGGTCATCGGTGTGCAGCGCCCGGCGCGCCGCGCCTTCGGGTGCCAATTTGGCGCACTGCGCCGCGACCAATACCCCCGCGCCGCTGAAGGCCAAGTAGGTCTGCCAGTGCGACAGGATGCCTTCGCTCAGAAAGAAGGGCTGCGCAAGTTTCAGGTCGTAGCCGAAGCGCCAGGCGGCTAAGGCGAAGCAGCCCAGGGCCGTCATGCGCAGGATGTAGGCCGTCCACCGGGCCAGGTCCGGCACAAAGGTCCCGAGCCAAACCAGGGCCTGATCCACGTACGGCAGGGATTCGGCAGTTACAAAGGTGATGGGCTTTAGTTTGAGGGTTACTTTGATGGTCATCGCTGATTGGCTTCGCTTTACGAAGCTACCTACAGGTGTAGATCGGGGGGGTGCCGATGAAACTTTATTATCGCCTAGAGAAACAATAAGGGCCAGTCCAAAATGGAACTGGCCCTTAATTTTTTACAGCTGGGAATTTACTTCCGTGGCGCCATCACCTTGGGGGTGGCCAGGTAGCCGACAATCTGGTCCTTCTTGACTTCCATCACCACGATTTCATAGGGTTGGCGTGCCTTCGAGGTGTAGAACTGGACGGGCTCGCTGACGCCCTTGTCGCGCTTCTCCACCTTCTTGTCGTCGGCGGTGATCTCGACGGTGTACTTATTGCGCTTGTTGTCGGTCTTCTTCAACTGCATCAGGATGTCGCCGATGCGCTGCGGCGCTTTCGTCTTGCCGAGGTTGAATTCGAAGTAGTTGCGCTCGCCCAAAGCCTTTAGGGCTTGCAGTTCAGTGCCGTTGGTGGCGATGAGACCGCTCTGGACGCCCAGGTCGCCCTGGGTCGCCTTCAGGCTGTTGATGGTCTTGTCGAGCTCGCTCTTGGTGCTTTTGACTTCTTCTTTCACCGCACCGACATCGGTCTTCACTTCGCCGATCCTGGCGGTGGCTTCGGTGCTGACGCGCTCGGTTTCCTTCTTCACCTTGTCGAACTCTTCGGCGACAATCTGCTTCTGCTTCGACACTTCAAGACCAATGGCTTTGGTAAGGGATTCGGCGCGGGCGACGGCTTGCTCTTTGGCCTGGCCGACCGCCATGGCGGCTTGTCGCTGCGCCGTTTCCAACTGCCCCTGCAAGGTTTCCTGGTTCCGGCGGCTGGCTTGGGCCGATTGCGAGGAGGCAATCTTCAAGGCCTCCACGTCTTCCTTATAGCTCTTCTCCACCTCGAGCAATTTGGTGTTCAGCTTGTCGGCCTGGACAAATTGATAGATGAGGCCGCCAAACAGTGCCACCACTGCTCCGATCAGGATCGGTTGCACGACGCTCTTGCTTTGCGGTTGGCCGTAGTTGGGATCTGGGCTCATGGAATCTCTCTCTTTCTCTCTCGGAAACGCCCATTTCGGCACGGAGCACGCGGGCAATTTCGCTATCTTAGCATTGGCGACTTCGGGATCGCTCTTTGCCTGCACCACATGACGCACCTGCGGGGGGCCAGGTTGCGAAGTTTACTTCATCTTGAGGCGAAAGAGGGGAAAAGTGTGGCAAAAATAGTCGTTTACGGCTCAAACTTTGCCGCAGCCCAGTAGCCTTCGCGCGTCCGCACTTCTAAGTTGCGCCGCTTTACGGTCACCTGGAGCTTATGCCAACCAGCGTCTTGCCGGGTTTCCTTGGTGGGCGAATAGCTAAGTAGGTACTGACTATGCAACTCCTCGCCCAGGCGCTGGATGGCCTCTTCGAGCCCCTTCAGATTGACGAACGAGTACTCCTTGCCGCCGGTGTACCTGGTATACGCCTCTTGCGGATTTGCCACAAACACGGCCTTCACTGCGGTGAAGATCTCCTTGAGGACGGGAGTGTAGTTGCCGTAGCCGCCGCCCAGGCCATTCTGCATCGCGGTTGTCGGAGTGTCGAGCCCGCCGGGCGACGACATGCGCGTCCCCACGGGAAACGCGTCTGGCCGCGGGATGGGCGTCTTCGCCGCTAGCTGGTTTACCCAGCGTGACATGTTCACCGGGTAGACAATGACGTTCTCGAATTCGAGTTTATACAGCGTGTCCTTGACCCGGCCTTCGCTGCCGCGGTCCTGCGTCTCGCTAATCAGCAGCAGAACGCGGCGGCGGCTCTTGTCGGTACGGCTTAACATTCGCGTGGACTCCATCACGGCGTCGTTGAGGCGAACCGTATTGCTGCCTGGCCGTAGTTTGCCGAGGGCTTCTTTGACCTTGGTGAAGTCGTTGGTGAAGCCTTGCAGCAGTTGCAGGCGATGGTCGAAGGCGAGGACGGCCACTTCGCCTTGTTCGCCGGTCACCACGGGCTCAATCATGCTGCCGATTCGCGCAATCGTCGGCAGCACCTTCTCCGTCTGGGCGCTGTTCTGAATGGCGATCACCAGGGAGATGGGGATGAAGCTGATATCGACTGCGATCTTCTGTTGCCGGTCGTTGTCAAAGAGTTGGAAGTCCTCGACGGTGAGGCCGGGGACAAAGTGTCCGTTCCGATCCAGCACCGTGGTGGGCGCGATCACCTCGGAAGTGCTGGTGCGGATGATGGGTTCGCCGACGGCGGGGCCAGCGGCCGGTGGGGTCGTGGCGGGCTGCTGCGCGGCTAGCTGCGAGGCGCCTGCGAGGGAGAGGGTAAAGTCGCGTCGTTTCACGTGGTCTTCCTTTGGTAATCACCGCTCTTGCCGCCGGTCTTGGTCAGCAAGTAGACGTCCTGAATTTCGATGCCTTTGTCGAGCGCCTTGGTCATATCGTAAACCGTGAGCGCCGCCACGGTGGCGGCGGTGAGCGCTTCCATTTCGACGCCCGTCCCGGCCGTGGTCCGCGCTTCGGCCACAATCTCCACGCCGGTCGCGTGCACCGTGATATCGATACTGACGTGGCTCAAGGGCAACGGGTGACACATGGGAATCAAATCCGACGTCTTTTTTGCGGCCATGATACCGGCGATACGCGCGGTCTCGAGCGGATCGCCCTTCGGATTGTGCGGCAAGGCGGCCATCACCGCTGAATTCATCTTCACTGAGGCATGGGCGCGGGCGGTTCGTAAGGTGTCGAGCTTGCCGGAGACGTCCACCATCCGCGCCTGGCCGTGTTCGTCGTAGTGGGAGAGCTGGCTCATTGCGGCAGCACCCGGATCGAGTCGCCGGTAACGTACTCGTCGCGCTCAGGGTCCGACACGGTGAAGCAGTTGGCCCGCGCCACGGCGGCGACATCGCCGGAGCCTTTCCAGGCGATCGGCGTGACGGCGCGGCCGTCGGGCGAAAGCGTCGCCGGCAAGACGCGGGTGAGGCCCGGTTTTTGTTTGAGGGGCCCGCTGAGGGTGGCGGTGAGTAAAGGCAGCATGGGCGTCAATTCTCCCGAAAGCAATTCGATGGCCGCGCGCGCGAACAGCTCGAAGGTTACCATCGTCGAAGTGGGATTGCCCGGCAGGCCGAAGAAGAACTTCTCCTGGCATTGGCCGAACACGAGCGGCTGCCCGGGCTGCACCTTCACTCGCGTGAAGAAAAACTTGGCTTCCATCTCAGCGAGAATCGTCTCGACCAGGTCGTACTTGCCGGCCGAGACGCCGCCCGAGATGAGTAACAGATCCGCTACCAGGCCCAGTTGTAGCAAATGCCGCGTGCTGGCGGCGGTGTCGTGCGCCGGCGCCAGCAAGATCGGCTCGCCGCCGGCGCGTTGCACTTGGACGGCCAGAGAATAGGCGTTCGAATTGCGTACCTGATCGGGCCGCGGCGTCGCGTCCACGGGTACCAATTCGTCGCCGGTGGCCAGAATCGCCACTCGCGGCTTCGCAAAGACGGGCACCTGGGTGACACCAATGCTGGCGAGTTGCGCGATCTGCGGGTAGCCGAGGCGTTGACCAGTATGCAGTACGCGTTGCCCTGCGGCGGCTTCGGCGCCCTGGGGATTGAAGTTGTCGCCGGGCTTGGGCATTGCTTCGACGGCGATGAAATCGTCTTCGCGGTGGACATGCTCCACCATGATCACCTGATCCGCCCCTTGGGGCAGCGGCGCACCGGTCATGATCTCCACGGTCTCGCCACGACCGACACTGCCCTGGTAGCTCTCTCCGGCGCGCACCTCGCCGATGAGGCGCAAACGCCCGGGCAAGTCGGCAGACCTTACCGCGAAGCCGTCGCGCACCGATCTGGGCGTGGGCGGATAGTCGCGGTCGGCCGCCAGATCCAAGCCCAGCACCCTTCCGGCGGCCGCCAATAAATCCACCCGCTCGACCCGCGGCACCCGCACCAGGATCTTTTCGAGGACACAACCACGCGCTTCAGCAAACGTTGGGACCGTCAATTGTTCTCCATCTCTAGTTTATCCCTTAGACTAGTGTTCGGCATGCTGCACCAGCTTTCACTCACCGCGCTTCGTGACGAACTGGTGAACGGCCGCGTGTCGCCACTTGAGGTGGTGGACGACTATCTCGCCCGCATCGAAGCCGTGAATCCGAAGCTCAACGCCTTCGTCGCCGTCCACGCTGAGCGCGCCCGCGCCCGCGCCCAGCAGCCTCTCCATGGCCCCTTGGCGGGTATTCCGGTCTCGATCAAAGATAGCTTCGACATTGTCGGCCAGCCCACTTACTGCGGCAGCCGGTTCCGGATCGACCATGTCGCGAAGGCCGATGCCACCTGCGTCGCGCGGCTGGAAGCGGCCGGGGCGATTATCATCGGCAAAACCAATACACCCGAGTTTCTCGCCAACTACGAAAGCGACAACCACATTGTTGGCCGCACGAATAATCCCTGGAATTTGGATTGCACGCCGGGTGGCTCGAGCGGTGGCGAAGCGGCGGCTATTGCGGGCTTCTGCTCGGCCGGTGGGATGGGCTCCGATGGCGGGGGCAGTGTCCGGTGGCCCGCGCAGGCGACCGGCATTGCGGCGCTGAAGCCGACGCCTGGCCGCGTCCCCGCTACCGGGCATGAGCCGCGGATCTGTCATCCTGGCGGCCTCCTGGGCGTCGCCGGACCGATGGCGCGCAACGCCCGCGATCTGCGCTTGCTCTTCGATGTCGTCTCTGGTTACGACGACCAGGACCCCTTCTCTGTCCCTATGGATCGTCAGGTCGCCAACTTCGGCGGCCTCAAGATCGGCTTTGCCGATCGGTTCGGCACGGTGCCCGTCAGCGTCGCGATCGCCGCGGCCGTCAAGGACTGTGCGCGTGTCTGCGAGAAGAGCCTCCATCTCGAAGTCGACGCCTGGGCGCCCACGGGCCTCGAAAAAGCCCCCAATCTGTGGTCGTTCTTCTTTAGCGAACTGCCCGCCGAGTTTATGCGCGACACCATCGCCGGCCACGAAGAAATCGCCCATTGGACCGGTACGGAACTGCTCCATCAGCTCGAAGGCCGCCCCTTACCGACGGCCAAACAAGTGGTGCTGAACCTCGCCGCGCGGGACCGCATGCGGGCTGAACTGCTGCTTCAGATGCGCGCATACGGCGTGCTGCTGTGGCCCGTTGCCGGCACCACCGCCTTCGCGCACCGCGCCCGCCGGTACCCGACCGACGGCAAAGAGATCGGACTTTTCCAAGCTATGATGCCCCTTTACCCCGCCAACCTCCTCGGCTTACCGGCCGTCGTGATTCCCTGGACCCTCTCTCCCGAGGGCCTCCCCATCGGCATCCAACTCATCGGGCGGCCCTGGGAGGAAGAGCTTCTGCTCGACCTCGCCATCCGCCTCGAAGACGCCCGCGGACCCTTCTCCGGACCCACCCTATGATCCTCGGCCTCCGCACCGCCCAACTCCACGTCAAGCCCCACAATCTCGCCGACGTACGCGACTGGTATGCTCGCGCCCTCGGCGTGGCTCCTTATTTTGACGAGCCCTTTTACGTCGGCTTTAATCTCGGCGGCTACGAATTCGGCCTCGTCCCCGATGCTTCGGCGGCCGACACTCCCGGCTCGACTTACGTCTACTGGGGCGTGGCCGACCTTGCTGCCGCGCTCAGCACTTTCCTCCAAAATGGCGCCCGCGATCTTACCGGTATGGAAGACGTGGGAGGGGGCGTCCGCAAAGCTATCATCCAGGACCCCTTCGGACATCGCTTCGGCCTGATCGAAAATCCACACTTTCCGAGAGTTTCGTGAGACTTGGCCAATCTTCGCTAAGCTGACGGGCGGTGCCCGTTAAGAAGCCGATTCCGCCCGAAGTTTACCAGGTGCCTATGGCCCTGGACGGCATCCAGCCGCCGATTTGGCGGCGTTTGGTCCGCTGGAGGACAGCGGAGGACCCCAAGGGTATCAGGAATTGCTAAAGGCGCTCGCCGATCGCCAGCATCCTCGACATCGCGAACTTCGGGAGTGGGTCGGGGAGGGCTTCGATCCGGAGGAGTTTTCCCAGGAGCAAATGAACGAGCTCCTAGCCGATGACTTTCGGCCACGGAAGCGGAGGTCCGCTGTTCGTTACCTGGGCCCTGTGCACGGAGTCATGTTTGCCCTCGTCCGCTGATACGCAGAGCGGGCGCGGCCTCGATCTTCGGTTAGGTGGCGGTAGGGTGCGACTACACTATTTTCAGATTTACCGCGGTCGCTGTTGCTGTGCCAGATAGTGTTGGTCGAGCGCCTGACGCACCAGCGTTTTGGTCACCGCCTGCCGGCTCAAATTGAGACTCTCGGCGGCGCGGTCCAATTCTTCCAGCATCCCGGCGGTGACATCCACGTTGACACGCTGAATCGGCTGGGCGGTCTCGGGGTGAACCATGCGGCCCTGCCCTTTGTAAAATGACAGGACGCTCTTGCGCTTCCTCAAACCCGATGCCTCGGCGCGGGTTCGCCCTCAATCACCCGCTCTTCTTTGAATCGAAGCTCAGGCACTCGCGCTACGCGGATGAAACCGCAAAACGGCGGGGGGGGCAGCAGACGCGATTGTGCTGTGTGACCCGCCGCTTACGCGGCAGGCTAGGGCGATCTAGGCGGATCGAGAACGCCATGAGGAGGCCCAGCGCGCCGTTCATCAACCATCGCGATCCAGACCCAGGGCCTGATAGATTTCTCCCACGTCGTAGAAGGGTTCGCCGGACTTGCGATTGCGTTCCTCGTGGTTCTCGATGCCCTTGATCAATTCGCGCAGTTGTTTGCGGCCCTGCGGAGTTTGCGCCGCTTGCCGAGGCGTCTTTCCGTCCAGCGCCGGAATGTCCATGTCCAGCCACCGGCGGTAGTGATCCTTCATATAGTCGCCGATCAGTGCGTCGCGCACCTCGTTGGGAATTGTGCTGGGCGCCGGCTTGGGCGTCGTGGCCCCGGCCTTGGCCTGGCGGCGCATTTCTGTTTGCGTCGTGAACTCGTCCCGCTCATGGATCAGCCAGTCGCCGGCGGCCTGGCGTAGAAGATCGTTACCCCGCTCGAAGCGTTGCCGGGAATTGCACTCGAGTACTAACTTGCCGCCTTGGATCCGAACATTTCCGAGCACGGTCTGCTCGCGGTCTAGCCAGACGAACCCGTCCTCACTGGGCTGGAACTCGGGCACCTCGCTCAGCGCTCGCCTCACGGCCGCCTCGTCCAGGAGGGTGTAGATCGCCTTGGAGAACAGCATTTCGTCCCCGGCTGTATTCTGAATCCTCAGCGTGTCCATCCAGTTTTCGGCCAACTCCAGGGACTGCCGTCGAATTCGCGGCCAGTGCCGCTTGAGATACTGTGGCCAATCGAGGCGCGTCTTCCGGCGGCCTGCGTCCATCCATTCGCGCATCGACGCCAAGTTGTGGCGATGCACGGTGTAGGTAGCGCCGGTGAGTTCCGTGCCGCGCTCACCGGGCACCACCCGCGCAAACATGATGTCCCAGGCTACGGTCTGGCGAGAGAGGCTGACATCGTGAACGAAGTCGGTTTGCCCGAAGATGAGGTCCTTTAACTCGATCCCCACTCCCATGGACACGCTTTGCACTTCGTAAAGGCTGACGAAGCTCTGCGACCAGGCGGTGAGGGCTTCGCGTTCGCGCGCCGAGAGGCCGGCGCTGGGGTCGGCGAGCAAGTCCTGGATCATGGTGCGGCCAGTGCGGGGCGACACCCAGTCGTGCACCACCCAGTCGATGAGCGAAATCTCGTCGTCCAGATCGCCGCCGCAAAACTCTTGCAGCGTGTCTTTCATTTCCCTGGGGGAGAGTCGCTCCAGCATGGCCGCGACACGCGCCCGCAGCGCCGACAAGCCGCTAACCGGGCCCGGCATCTCGAGGACCGGCGCGGGTTTCAGTTGGGGGCTTTCGTCATCCTCGGCGTCGTCCTGATCCCAGGCAACCTCGCCGGCGCAGATTTCGTAGACCGTCCACGTGGGGGGAGGGGGCCCCGGCGACCGTCGATTGTCCGCCAAAAGCGACAAGAGTTCGTCGCATTCGCGCCAAACGGGTCGCGAGATTTGATTCTTCTGCTTGGTTAAGACTTTGCGGCCCAACCGCACCCCTTCATCGCCCAGGGCCACGCCCATGGTCGACAAGAGAAACGGTAAGAGGACATTGCGGTCTTCCTCTGGCATTGACTTTAGATTCTCGCTCAGCTTTTCGAGCAGCTTTCCGGCGGGGTCCAGTTTTGGCAGCCGCAGAATGTGCTCCGCAATGGCCAGCCGTTCGGGGGCGCTCAAGCCCGTCGCGAGCGACTCTAACTGCCGCAGGGATTCGGCTGGATGCCGCGCCATGATCCGGCCCAGGGCCCATCCCGATGTGCCGCGAGCGATGTCATGATCCAAGCTGACGAATTCGAGTAGCTGCGGTATCTCGGCGGCCGACCCCATTTCGCCCAACAGCGCCAGGGCATCTTCGAGGACGCCATCCTCGGACTCGTCGAGCATGTTGCGCGCCCAACCCCGCAGCACCCCCACCAGGAGCGGTATTAATGCGGGGCCTTCGGCCAGGATCTGATCCACCATGGCGGGATCGAGCAGGTCGATTTCCCGCATCTGCTGAAGCAAACGCAGTTCACGCAACTGCCGGGTAACCTCCTCCGGCTCCTCATCCCGCCGTTCGCGAATGGAGTCCGCAACCAGCATCTGCTGTTCCTCGCCGGACATTTGCCGGATCGATTCGATCTCGTCCTCGGGAAGGTCCAGGTTTTCCATGTCCTCCGCCGCCATCGGAGGCATGGCCCCCTCGTGATGACGAATGGCCAGTTCCAGAAACCCGTCAGCGAGCTGCGACTCAGGGTCATCAGAGTAAGTCCCGGCCATTTCCATGTAGGCAATGCCAGCGAAAGGCTGGGCCTGAATCGCTCGCCAGAAGTACTTCCTGGCAGACTCCAGGTCATTCGCATACTTCCGGGCTCGGCCGACGCCCAATAGACCCAGGATATCGTCCGGATCGAGTTCGACTATCCGCGCGAAGGAGCCCTCGGGAGGTATCCGCCCGGCTTCCAGTTCGTCCATCACCCATTGGTGGGTTTCCTCGAGAACAGGCGAAATGAACAGCATCGAAATTCTCCTGGTTACTGCGGCTTACGCAAGGCAATGCCGAGCTCGCGCAATTGCTTCTCCGCCACCACGGACGGCGCTTCGCACATGACGTCGGTGCCCTTGGTGGTTTTGGGGAAGGGAATCACGTCGCGGATGCTCTGCTCGCCTAGCAGCAGCATGACGATACGGTCGAGCCCGAGGGCCATGCCACCGTGGGGCGGTGCGCCGTATTCGAGGGCGTCGAGCAGGAAGCCGAACTTGGAGCGGGCTTCTTCGTCGGAGAGTCCGAGAGCCTTGAAGACCTTAGCCTGGATGTCGCGACGGTGGATGCGGATACTACCGCTGGCGAGTTCGTTGCCGTTCATGACGAGGTCGTAGGAAAGCGCGCGGCAGTTGCCGGGGTCGCTTTCGAGCTTGTCCATGTCGGAATCCGGAACGGTGCAGAAGGGATGGTGGGCGGCGACCCAGCGCTCGTCTTCGTCGTTCCATTCGAACATCGGGAAGTCAGTGACCCAGAGCCATTGGAGGTTCTTGGGATCGAGCAGTTGATGACGGTCGTTGAACATCTGCGCGGCGAACATGCGCAAGGCGCCGCAGGCTTTGAGCACCGTCTCTTCCGGGCGCGCGCCTTTGGCTTCGGCGGCGGCCCAGCCGGCGAGGATCAAGAGGTCATTTTCGCCAGCGCCGGTGCGGGCGCGGACTTTCACCATAGCGTCGGCATAGTCGCGGTCGAGGCGCTTTGAGTCGTCGAAGACGCGCAGACCACGCTCGTTGCCGAAGGCCTTCAGTTCATCGCGTTCCTTGCGGCTGGGGGCGCCGGTGCCGGGCAGCATGATGGCGACGCAGGGCAGGGTGCCGATCGGCAGGTCAGTGCCGGCGAAGCAATCTTCCACGCGGTAGAGCTGCGGGACGCGGGTATCGGGCTTGTCGGAGCCGTAGCGATCCATCGCTTCGGCATAGGTGAGGCGCGGGAAAGGCACCGGTACTTCGAATCCGGCCACGGCGCACATCTTCTGCACCAGGGGCTCGGCCGCGGCGAAGATCTGCTCTTGCTGAGGGAAGGCCATTTCAATGTCGATCTGGGTGAACTCGGGCTGACGATCGGCCCGCAGGTCCTCGTCGCGCAGGCAGCGGACAATTTGGAAGTACTTGTCGTAGCCCGCCACCATGAAGAGCTGTTTGAAAATCTGCGGCGACTGGGGCAGGGCATAGAAGGTACCCGGCGTCATGCGCGACGGCACCAGGAAGTCGCGCGACCCTTCGGGGGTACTCTTGGTCAGGAATGGCGTTTCGAGCTCCAGGAAGCCTTGGCCGTAGAGGTGCTCGCGGACGGCGAAGGAGATCTTCGAACGCAGGATGATGTTGCGCTGCATGCGCGGACGGCGCAGGTCGATGTAGCGGTACTTGAGGCGCGCGTCTTCGCTAATGTCGACGGTGTCTTCCATGGGGAAGGGCGGCGTCTTCGATTCGTTGAAGATCCAGATCTTGTCGACCACCACTTCCACTTCGCCGGTCGGCAGCGTGGGGTTAATGGTGTCGGCGGAGCGCTTCTCCACTAGTCCAGTGACGCCGATGACGTACTCTGAGCGCAGGTCTTCGGCGCGAGCGTGCGGCTCCGGGAAGCTCTCGCCGCGGAAGACGAGTTGGGACGTGCCTTCGCGATCGCGCAGGTGAATGAAGATAACGCCGCCGAGATCCCGCCGCCGGTGGACCCAGCCCATCAGCAGGACGCGTTGTCCTTCGTGTTCCAAACGCAGGGCGCCGCAGTCGTGCGTGCGCTTCAGGTCACCGAGGAAGTCGAGTTGAATGTCAGGCATGATTTCAGGAGGTGCGCGAGCAACTGCTCACGCGATAAGCTTTCTTGTTCGCCGGTGGCCATGTGTTTGACGGCATACACCCCGGCACTTAATTCATTGTCGCCGACCATGACGGCGATACGGGCGCCGAGTTTGTCGGCCAGTTCCATGGCGCGCCGCGGCTTGGTGGGCGAGGCGAGTTCGACGGAGAGCGCTTGCGCGCGCAGTTCTCGGGCGAGCAAGGAGCAATGGCGGAAGGAGGGTTCGTCGAGTGGGGCAAGGTAAACGTCCAGTTGCGGGGCGGTGAACTTGTCTTCGACGGCCATCAGCAGCCGGTCCTCCCCGATGGAGAAGCCGACCCCGGGCGCAGGTATCTTGGAGCCGATCGTCTCCGCCAAGCCGTTGTAGCGTCCGCCGCCGCAGATAGCGTTCTGCGCGCCCAAGGCGCCGTGCAGGAATTCGAAGGTGGTGTGGGTGTAATAGTCGAGCCCGCGCACCAGCCGCGGATTCACTTCGTAGGCGATGCCGCGGTCGTCGAGATAACGGCAGACGTCGGCGAAGTGCTTCTTCGCGGTGTCGTTTAGAAACTCATGAATGCTGGGCATTGCGGCGATGATGGCCTCGTCTTTGGGCTCTTTGGAGTCGAGCACGCGCAATGGATTCGTGTCGGCGCGGCGGGCGTTGTCGGGCGAAAGCTGATCCTTCACGCCGGCGAGGCGCTGCCTGAGTTCTTCGACATAGGCTGCGCGCGAGGGCGGGTCGCCCACGGAGTTGATGAGCAGCCGCGCGCCTTCGACGCCACAGGCCTTCAGCAACGTGTCGACCAACTCGATCATTTCGGCGTCGACGGCGGCGCTATCGACGCCGATCGCCTCGGCGCCAATCTGGTAGAACTGCCGGTAGCGGCCTTTCTGCGGCCGTTCGCGGCGAAACATGGGGCCGAGGTAAAAGAGCTTCTGGATGCCGGGGCGCTGGTCGAGCCGATGCTCCAGGTAGGCGCGCATCACGCCGGCGGTGTTCTCGGGCCGTAGAGTGAGACTGTCGCCGTGGTCGTCGAAGGTGTACATCTCCTTCGAGACGATGTCGGTTTCGGCACCCACGCCGCGGGCAAACAGCGCCGTCTCCTCAAAGATCGGCGTGCGAATCTCCTGATAGTGGAAGGTGCGAAAGACCTGCCGCACGCGCTCTTCCACCTGGTTCCAAATGTGCGACGCGGGCGGAAGAATGTCGCGGGTGCCTTTGACGGCCTTCATGAGCGGTACTCGGCAGCGCGGTCGACATAATGCTGCGCGTTCTCAAGCGTGCGCTGCTGCTCTTCGGGCGTCACCTGCCGCACGATCTTGCCCGGCACGCCCATCACCATGGAGCCCGGCGGAATCTCCTTGCCCTCGGCGACCAGCGCCCCGGCGGCGATGATGCTGCCTTTGCCGATCCGCGCACGGTTGAGGATGATGGCGCCGATGCCGATGAGGCAGCCGTCCTCGATGGTGCAGCCATGCAGCATCGCCAAGTGGCCGACGGTGACCTGATTGCCGATGGTGAGCGGAATGCCGAAGTCGCAATGCAGCACGGTGCCGTCCTGGATGCTGGTCTCCTCGCCGACGAAGATCTCGGCGATGTCACCGCGGGCGACGGCGGAAGGCCAAATGCTGGAACGTGCGCCCACGGTCACCTTGCCAATCACTTGGGCGGCGGGGTCGATGTAGGCTTCGGGGTGAATCTGCGGCTGAATGCCGCGATAGGGGCGAATCATGGTGCTTTGACGACGAGATTTTATGCTAACACGTAGGCAGGAGGGACTTAAGGGGATCGGTTTCGGGCAGATCTGGTATTCTGAGCTGTGATATAAAGATCACATCTCGGTGCAAATAATGTGAAACCGAAATCCCGGAAAGTCTTAAACTCCATCGCCGCCGGAGGCCGATCTCCCTTTCGTGAATGGATTCGGCTGCGAGCCCGTTGGGGACGACGTTTTTGAATTGAGAATCGACACCGGCCCGGGCTCTCGCATTTACTTGGGTATCGATGGCGAACAAGCGATCTTGCTTGGTGAGGGTGATAAGCGAAGCCAGATGGGCGATATCTTGAAGGCCAAAGACTGTTGGAGGGACTACCATGCCGAAACGGACGAGTGCATTTCGAGAGGATCTGCTGGGGGACCTGAGTGACCCTCACGAAGCCGCCCAATATCTGAATGCTGCCCTGGAGAACTCTGAGGACATGTTTCTCGTGGCACTGCGGGACGTCGCCGAAGCGCGACAAATGGCCAAAGTGGCGGAATCGGCGGGGATCGCCCGTGAGTCGATCTACAGAATGCTAGCCCCGCAAGGCAATCCGACATACAGCAGTCTCGTTGGCATCTTCCGGGCTTTGGGTTTAAAGATGACCATCGAAGCCCAAGGGCCCGACGCTCCGGTTGGCCGCTGAGTCCAAATAGGTTAATTCTCCGAAATGGCGGGCCTTCCCGTGGGTGGCGTCGAATCGAGAGTGATGCGCACCTTGCGAGTCCTCGCCCACCTGGTGTCCCCTGTTTGGGCCCGCAACTCCGGACCATCCGGGGTCCTGTCCCCCCCAACCAGCTCAAGGATGGGCGCCTTTGAAGCATCTTTATGGCCCAGGGGGTACAGATTCATCGACTCGCGCGACGGAAGGGCCGCCGACTGAAGGCCGAATCGTCACTTCTCCATCACCTTGACCGACGTATCCGCGACCATGCCGGCGCTCACCTGGAGCGAGGCCAAGCCCTTGAGGGTGTTGGCGAGCAGACGAAAGTTCACGTGATATCCGTCCACTGCTCCAGGAACCCCCACCGCGGCGAGCACCTCGGCGAGGGTTCCATTCGCCCTCACTTCCACCGGCAAGGTGACGTTGGCCAACGGGCTTGAAGGGAAGGGCTTCCCGGGATCCACTGCGGGACGAGTGGGCCCCAAGCCCGTCGCGAATAGCGTCAAGATCTCTCCCGGCGCCGCTGGGTTTTCGGCCGTGACCAGTTCGTAGTCAGAGGAGTGAGTGACAGCCGCTCCCCCGGTCGTCAGCACGACCCGTGGCATATCGGGAACCAGGAGAAACCCATGGAACACGCCATCGGCGTTTTGGTACCGGCCCACCAGGTCGCCGCGCTCGTTCATGGCAGCGGCTCCGGTAAAGGTGGCGCCGGGGAAGGCAATCGTGCTGAAGACGCCTCCGTGTAGCAAATACCCAAAGCCCACGGTGCCGGCCCAACACCGGACGCCGGGCGCCGCCGCGCTCAAGTGGGCAGTCAGCACCCGAACCGGAATCGAATCGTTTCCCGCCCTCTCGCCAGACGGATCGCGGCTCGCCCACACCTGTGATGCGGGGAAGCCGTTTGGCCTTGGGGCGTTGCACCTCCTCCGGAACCTTCCCGTGGACGGCGTGCCGCTGAAATGCCACGCGCGATCACCCGCTTCCGCCTCCGGCCTGGACATAAACCCGGACCAGCTCGGCCGGCAATTGGAATTGGCGGGCATTCAGTTGTAAGCGGATTTCGCGGGGCATTTTCCCCATAGATTCGGAGGGAAAAAGGG
>ENA-ORBV01005236-ORBV01005236.1-microbial-mat-metagenome-genome-assembly--contig:-NODE-5236-length-24067-cov-5.230429_pt1 | contig 24067 bp, 11 predicted proteins | sample MGYA00237777_ERZ505514 | MGnify/ENA primary metagenome ERZ505514 (study PRJEB26160, sample SAMN06269048) | microbial mat metagenome | isolation source: Oligotrophic lake microbial mat | place... | reverse complement strand
GCTTAATATAACTCCCTTTAATATAATTCAAGGTTCGGAAATTCTTACCAAAGAGGATATTGATATTCTGCTTCCTCTTACGGCAGAGCTTCAGGAAACATTTAAGAAAACCCAAGTCTTTAGAACCCGAACCGAGATGGAGGTATCTGTTTTGAACGATACCAAACATCCGACTCCTTCTTCAAAATACTGGCAGGCGATGAGAGAACAAAATGTAATGTTTAATGAGTTAGTAATGCTTTCTTATGAATACAGAAAAAAATTGGTTGATATTAAAAAACTTGAAAGAGATATTCCTTTACAAACAGACGAACTGGAAAAAGAATTAAAACAGATTGAATTAGAAAAGGAAAGGTTTGTTGCAAAAAATCAAGAACGAACAGCAAAGGATAGAATACGAGAACTCAAAGCGTGGAGTGAAATTAAGGAAAGAGAAAGTAAGTTAATGGATAAAGAAGAGTTGGGTGCGGTTGATAATCACCAACTTGCTTCCTATACCAAACGCTGGATAAAACAGTCAATCATAATGAGTAAGAATGGAAGTCCGGCAGAAAGACAAAACCTACTTGGACAATTACGAAGTGCTATTATGTTGTGCATAGAAAAAGGAATTATAGAAAATGTTTTAGATGGTTTTCCAAAAGAAATTGGTCAAAAAATTAAACAAGAATATAACCTAATATAATTATATGGCAGGAACTTGGTCATCAGGTGGTGCTTTAGCCACAGCAAGAAATTCTCTAGCAGGAGCAGGGACACAAACTGCTGGTCTTTCTTTTGGAGGGCATTCTGGGGGATATTCAGCTGTAACAGAGGAATATGATGGGACTTCTTGGTCATCAGGTGGTGCTTTAGCCACAGCAAGGGAGGGTCTAGCAGGAGCAGGGACACAAACCGCTGGTCTTTCTTTTGGAGGGCATTCTGGGGCATATTCAGCTGTAACAGAGGAATATGATGGGACTTCTTGGAGTGCAGGCGGAGCTTTAGCCACAGCAAGAAATTCTCTAGCAGGAGCAGGGACACAAACCGCTGGTCTTTCTTTTGGAGGGTCTACTGGGGCATATTCAGCTGTAACAGAGGAGTATAATGGGACTTCTTGGTCATCAGGTGGTGCTTTAGCCACAGCAAGGGAGGGTATAGCAGGAGCAGGGACACAAACCGCTGGTCTTTCTTTTGGAGGGTATTCTGGGTCAAATTCAGCTGTAACAGAGGAATATGATGGGACTTCTTGGTCAGCAGGTGGTGCTTTAGCCACAGCAAGACGGTATTTAGCAGGGGCAGGAACCCAGACCGCTGGTCTTTCTTTTGGAGGGTATGCTGGGGCATATTCAGCTGTAACAGAGGAATATGATGGGACTTCTTGGTCATCAGGTGGTGCTTTAGCCACAGCAAGACAGGCTCTAGCAGGAGCAGGGACACAAACTGCTGGTCTTTCTTTTGGAGGGACCACTGGGTCAGATTCAGCTGTAACAGAGGAATATAATATAATAAATCCTTCCATCTCCCCAAGCCTTAGCCCTTCAGTCTCTTTATCTCCGAGCTTAAGTCCTTCAAAGTCCCCAAGCCTTAGCCCTTCAGTCTCTTTGTCTCCGAGCCTTAGCCCTTCAGTCTCCCCAAGTCTTAGCCCTTCAGTGTCCCCAAGTCTTAGCCCTTCAGTCTCTTTATCTCCGAGCCTTAGCCCTTCACTGTCCCCAAGTGTTTCTCTTTCTCCCTCCTCTCCACCAGGTTCGACTAATTATACAAAAGGAAATTACGTAGCCCTCCCTGCGAATGACTCTGATTTAAAAACTTTTTATTCCACACAAGAAATAACGGATGTTTCCACTAGAAATGATGTAAGAGTCGGTCAAGGGGCCTTGACTGAATATACCATTCATCAGTATAAAGATTTTGCGACAATCACCACTAAGGCAACGCTAGATTGGCAAGGGCAGGCGAGTTACGCTCCTTCCAGCTCAACTGTTTATTTGCAAATTTATAATAGAAATACGTCCAGCTGGGAGACGGTTGCCAGCAATAATTCAGCAAATGCGGATACGGATTTTGACATGTCTGCTAGTATTTCTAGTTTAACTAACTATAAAGACGCAAGTAATGTTATTTCTTGCCGAATATATCAACTTGCTCCATAATCTAAAGTAGAAAGGAACTAATTTATGCCTATCGCACAGCCAACGGCTGGTGACTATCTAAATAGCCCTGATCATTCGGCCTTACACCGAATTATTGCTGCTGACCCTGCTGCAGCTATCAAGTCTATTCAAGTATCCACCACCCAAACTATTGTTTCCGCTCCTGTTGATGGGATAGCTTCCATTCAATTTAATAAAGCGGATTTAATCACAAACGTATTAAATATTGATACTACCAATAGTCGTGTCGGCATCGGGACGACTTCTTCATCTTTTGACTTCTCTTTTGGAGGAAACTCGGCTCGTACATTAGCTCTTGAACGACACACAACGGCAAATACGGCAGGGAATAATTTCACGCTAAAAGCTGGTGGAGCGAAAAGTGGAGGAACAGACAAAGCAGGTGGAAATTTAATCCTTGCTCCTGGTATTTCAACAGGGCAAAACACCTCATATATAGACTTACAGTCCTCTCCGAAAGCATCTACTGGAGCCTTGGCAACCTATGTCGTAGACCCAACGGGTGACGGGGGTTTTATCGTAAACGAAACTGCGACTGACGGAAATGCTACCGTCCGAGTGGACAGTATAGATGGTGCAGGCGTACCGACAGCAGTGACTGTGACTATTGGTGGCTCAGGATATACACTTGTAGACTTCCCTGTAATGGTAAGTGGGGCAAAGTCTATTTACGCATTCACATATACTCTTACAGGCACAGCCGATAACTCTCCTGTGACACGACTTCGTGTTCACGGAGCAGGAAATGTGGAATTAAATCCGTCACTAGGTACTGGGATTTTAGACTCTTCTCTTATTTTGAATAGCCTGCCTAGCGATACTTATTTCATCAAAGGTTATAACCCTCTGAATACTCTCGTTAATTTCAGCGTAGATAAAACGGCTTTCGTAACAGCTCGTGTTTTATCCTTGACTTCTAATGACCCAGCTCTGGGCACTTTGATGTCCATAAAAAATGGCACATTTGCATTAACCAATGCTAATTCTGTTTCACTAGCAAACATTGATATTGACGGTGCATTTCGTTCAATGAGTAATATCTCTACTCCACAAGGAGGATTCGGTATCTATGGTAACAATGTTTTTTTCTCGGAGCAGATAGACTCATACAAATGGACTAAGACCAATGCTACTGTTGTTGCCAACTCATATACAGCTCCAAATAACACAGTTACGATGGATAAGGTGACTTCATCTGGCAATGGTTCTGTTATGCAAAGCATTATAGCCCCTGCGACTGGCACAATGTTTATTTCTGCTTTCGTTTATGCTCCGACAGACATAGTGGGTTTTTTTGCGTACACTGGAGGGGCAACTGGTGGGGTTTTTTTCACTGCTGGCACAACCACTCAAAGAGTAGTTACATCTTTTCCTGTGACTTCTGGCACAACTTACAGTGTAGGTGTCAAGAGTATTGCTTCTGGTGATATAGGTATCTGGGGTTTCCAAGCAGAAATGGGAAGCTCTGTCGGACCCTATGTGCGGACTGACAACAACACTCTCCCTACTTCGACCAATGGACTTGTATTAGGCTCTACTGCCAATGTCTACGAGGGAAACAATGGTTTTGGAGTAACCCAACCACTCTATCCAATGGATGTTTTCGGTACACTAAACGGCTCTATAATTCCAGCTCCTGCTTCACCGCTTGTTTCAAGAACTGCAGGAGGTTCGGTCACTGCTGGTTCTCACTCGTGGAAAGTAACCTTTACATCTGCTTATGGAGAAACCACTCCAAGTGCAAAATCAAATGTCATTTCAACTTCGGGAACGGCAAAAACTTTCACAGTTAATCTTCCTCTTGGAGCAACGGACACAACTGGAAGAAAGATATGGAGAACTGTCGCAGGCGATACAGGTAACTGGAAGCTCGTGGATACTGTGGCAGATAACACGACACTGACTTATTCCGACTCTATTGCAGACGGCTCTCTCGGTGCTGACGCTCCGACAACAAACACCACAGCGATTCTTACTGTGGCGACTGGTGGGGTTACGGCAATGACGATAGACCCGAATCAAAAATCTATTTTCACTGGGACAATTACAGCTCCTTCTTTTATTGGTGGAGTACAAAATCTTTCTGGTGCAGGAGCAGCGAATGTGACGCAACAAGTCACAGCCATAACCACGACTGGAGTAGCGAACGCCATATCACTTGCAGACGGTATTTCAGGGCAAACTAAAACAATCTTCCACGATGTGGACGGCGGTTCATTTGTTTTGACTCCAACAACAAAAACAGGCTGGACAACATTCACTTCAACTGTGGTCGGTGAATCAATAACTCTTTTATTTACAACTACAAGAGGATGGATTGTGACGGGTTCATACCTCGGAGCAATCGCCTAAGAGATTTCATTACTTAATAACTAATAAAAAAATATGGAAACAACATACACACAAATTGAAGGAACGAGAGTGCAAGAAGTAATACCAGAGACAACGCAAATAGTGCCACAGGTAATAAACATTGTCGATGTATCTGAACTCATACAGAAAAGAGATGCTATCCAAGCGAGATGTGACCAAGAATGTGCGAGATTACAAACCTTAATTATGACGACACAAGGCAAAGCTCGTATAGAACTGAAACCGATTACGGATAGAATTAGTGCCATTTTGGCACAAGTGCCAAATATGGAGGTAGCATGACCATAGACCCTACTGAAGAACAAACAACTTTCTTAAAGAACCTTTAAAGGAGGTTATATGAATGCACCTGCTGACCAAAACTTTTTAGGATTTTGATAATCCTTAATTTAAATTAAGGAATTGAACAGATAGAATGCCTAATGCTACTTACAGTGATGATACTAAACGATTTAGCGAAGAATCTCTCCGTTTTGATGGAGGGACGGCTTCTTCCGTTTTGCGGACAGATTATTGGTATGTAACCTTTGGACAAATATCCAGTGTCTCCCCAAGTGTTAGCCCTTCAGTCTCTTCCTCTCCGAGCTTAAGTCCTTCACTGTCCCCAAGTGTTAGCCCATCAAAGTCCCCAAGTGTTAGCCCATCAAAGTCCCCAAGTGTTAGCCCTTCAGTCTCTTTATCTCCGAGCTTAAGTCCTTCACTGTCTCCAAGCCTTAACTCTTCACTGTCCCCAAGCCTTAGCCCTTCAGTCTCTTTATCTCCGAGCTTAAGTCCTTCAAAGTCCCCAAGTGTTAGCCCATCACTGTCCCCAAGTGTTAGCCCTTCAGTCTCTTTATCTCCGAGCTTAAGTCCTTCAAAGTCCCCAAGCCTTAGCCCTTCACTGTCACCAAGTGTTAGCCCCTCACTGTCCCCAAGTGTTAGCCCATCACTGTCTCCAAGCCTTAGCCCTTCAGTCTCTTTATCTCCGAGCTTAAGTCCTTCAAAGTCCCCAAGCCTTAGTCCTTCTTTATCTCCGAGCTTAAGTCCTTCTTTATCTCCGAGCTTAAGTCCTTCAATTTCTCCATCCTTATCTCCGAGCTTAAGTCCTTCACTATCCCCTTCTTTCTCCCCATCTTTAAGTCCTTCAATCTCCCCAAGTATTAGTGTCTCTCCTTCTTTAAGCCCAAGTTTCTCTCCTTCTTTGTCTCCAAGTATCAGTCCCTCAGTCTCACCGAGCTTAAGCCCTTCAATGGGAGCAACCATTGAGGTAAAGGCTGTCAACGGGACTTCCCGAATTAGGATGGACCACGAGCCTTTTATCCCACGTGGGGTAGCCTATGGTCCAAGGATGAGAGGAATTTAACTTTTGGTATTATTAAGATACTTGTAGTATGATGAACTTGATATTTAATTTTCAAATTTATGAGAATAAAAGCAGATTTAAGGCCTTTGGTTGATAATCAGCCAACAACGACTTTAAGTGATAAGGTTTTTTCAGCAGCAAACACTCTTCCGGTGGGTAGCGTTACTGATTTTGCCAGTAGTGACTATGTTCTGATAGGCTCTCTGGGATCAGAGAATACAGAAATAAGAAAAATTAGTACCATTTCTAATCAAAATATTGTTTTAACTGCTGTCTTAACATTTGACCATTCACAGGACTCGGCAATTACTCGTATAGGATATGATAAAGTAGCCTTTTACTATTCAGCTACAGTTACCGGAAGCCTTGGTGCCTTAGCGGCTGCCGTAAGCATAGTTCCTGACGGCTTTTACACTGCCTACGATGATGTTAGTAACTCAACCGGCTATGGTTGGTTCAAATTCTACAATTCTACCACTGCTTTTTACTCAGATCTTTCTAATGCGGTTCCTTACGCTGATTTTGCCGAAAATTCAGTTAAAAAAATGTTAGACAGGTTCTATACCCAGATAGGGAACAGGGAAAGAAAGATGATTAGGGATATCGATGTGATTGAATGGATGAACGAAGCTTATACCATTGCCTTAAACCGTTTAAACTTAGTGAACCGCGAATACTCAGTCCCTACTCCGGCAACTTTTAACATTGTTGCTGGCACGACTGAATATGCCTTGCCTGACAGTTTCTTCAAAGTTCGGTCTTTTAGCAGAGCAGATGGAACGGCCTTAAGTAGTGCTACTATAGGTAACATTACTTCGACTCCTAGTTACTATCTACGTGGTAGTTTTTTAGGCATGACTCCTGCTCCTACTGCTCCTGCCACCTACTTTCTATATTATTCCACTACCTCTCCGGTACTACGTTCGTATATTGATTACATGGATTTGCCAGGTAACAATTTCTATTTTATTCTTGATTATTTGCTCTACAGAGCCACTCCTTTAATCGGAGGTGATGCTGTGGGTAGACTAAAGCTTTTCAACAATGGATTAGAGGGGCTCGTTCTCACGGCGCATCGTCGTGAAGGAGGAGCTTCGAGTTGGGGGAGAGACTTAACTTCTTTTGTATAACTTATGATTTACCAACCAAAGACTGGCCAGAAATTACAAAGATGGGAAATAAGCCTGTGGGAAGGTTGTAATTTCATTGTCACCGAGCACTTAACCAAGCGCGGGGAGCCGAGCTTCCTTGAGAATGCCCGCTCTGTTAAAATCGGGTCCTTGGAGAAACGCGCTGGGCACACTTTATTCGGAGGCTCTCTTGCTGCCACAGCCAACTATGGTTTATTTGACATTGCTACCAGCCAACATACATTACTTAGAGTTTCTAAGGTTGGTGGAGTAGTCTCAGTTTATAAATATGTTACGTCCAGCGATTCTTGGGTTTTGTTAACCGGTAAAGGAACAAATCTTTCCTCAGCTGAATGTAGTTTTGTGACTGCGGTCAATAGAGGATTTATTGTTAATGGCACGGATAACAACCGTTATATTGAGGCGGATTTAACTACTGTAGTGGATTCCACTACTACAACTGGGATGCTTTATAATTCCCCTACTGCCAAGTTAGTGGCTTTTTATAAGAACCGGCTTTATTTGGGTGATTATTTAAATCTTGATGGGACAAGGAATAGAACTGGGATTTGTTTTTCTTCCGTCCCTCTGGGCATAGCTTCTTTAGTTTCAGGAGACCACACTGCCCCAATCACTACGTTAAATGTTACCGATACCAAATACATAAAACCGAGTACGGCAAACGAGAGTCTTCATGTTTATAGGGGTGGTAACTACATAGGGGCCTTAACCGTTACAGATAAAACCGCTACTACCTTAATTATAAATTCTTTTGGGACCTCCCTACAGTCTAGTGATGAGTTATGGATAGCGGGAACCCGTAGTGGAGAAAAGAAATTCCGTTGGGATAATCGCGCCACAGGGATCGACGTACATTCTTATGATAATTTCCAGAACACTTCCGAGGAAGACTTGGTCGCTTTGGAGAATGTTAATAACAATCTTCTAATTTTTACAAATAACAGTATCGCTTTATGGAACGGCTCTTCCTTAAGGCCTCTTGATTTAAATATTGGGTGTGTTTCCCGTAAAAGCTTTGCAAGAGTCCTAGGACAGGCCATTTTTGCCCATTACACGGGGATCTATTCTTCTACCGGAGGGACTCCAACCCTTCTAACGGCTAAGATCCAGAACCTATTCGACAATATTGACAAAAGTAATGTAGCTAATTGGTGTGCAGCGGTTGATGGGTTCAGCTATTTCTTATACTTAGGCACAGTGGATTTTTTCAACTCCGATGGAAGCCTCAAAAAACAAATGAAGGATGTGGTGGTAGAATTGAATCTTAGACAAAATAATATTTTTATTCATACAGATGTGCCGATGAGCCATTTTATAAGGTATATGGACAACGGGACAACCCGGCTTCTTTTTGCCAAAACAGCTATTTCTGGAACCTTAATTTCTGTCTCTCCTTCAATTTCTCCGAGCGGAAGCGCCTCTCCGTCTAGCTCTCCTTCAGTTAGCCCAAGTGTTAGTCTGAGTCCTTCTTTGAGTCCTTCAGTTAGCCCAAGCGTCTCAGTCTCCCCAAGCGTTAGCTTGTCCCCTTCGGCATCGCCTTCTGTTTCTCCTTCTACCTCTCTTTCTCCTAGTGCCTCTCCTTCAAAGTCTCCAAGTCTTAGCCCTTCGGTTTCTCCTTCAGTCTCTAAGTCCCCTAGTATGAGCCCTTCGGTTTCTCCTTCAGTCTCTACGTCCCCTTCTCTCTCTCCTTCTATCAGTCCAAGCGTTAGTCTCTCACCTTCTAACTCACCCTCAGCTTCTCCTAGTATTTAATTTTTTATTATGCCTAACCAATACGAAATATTTCAATATTTGTCAGGTTCCTCAGACGCAGGAAGTGCCATTAATTTTACTGTGGAGACAACAGATAGTAGTTTGGGGATGAATTTTGAGACGGTGATAATGCCCGTAGAGATTTCTTTTAACGTGAAAGTTGGAAGCAATATCGGAGTGTTTATTGGTTTGGATGGAGCCACCCCTATCCAAATAGGAACAGCGAAAAAGGGCCTAAATAGAATTGATGTGGACATCTCTCCTCGAGATGAGAATTTTGCAAGATGCCGTTCATTAAAAATTTCTTTTAGGGAATTCAGCAAAAGTAAGGCAGTAATTGCTAACGTAGCTGTAAAATTTTACGCTACCGAGGAAGTAGAAAGTTGGAGGGCCTAATTTATGGCAGAACAGACAAATCCAAATTATCAGTCGATCTCGGACCCTTACGATTCGTATATCGTAAGAGCTGACACCATTTTCGGTGCAGCGGCTCTTCCCAATGGGAACGCTCTTTCTGACCCTTCCTCTACGGATAATTCAACTTCTTCCATAACTGGAGGAGCGACAGCGGACGGGTCTCCTGTGAGCACCGAGCCTTTTGATAATGGAGATAATTCAATTGATGGGAAAGCTTTGGATAATTTAACGATTGCTTCTTGGATTAAATCACGAAACTATAAACCTGGGAAAAGTGGGTTTTATTTAGATGGGGCTACCGGCAATGTGGAATTTGGGAGTGGAAAGTTTAGAGGTGATATTACTGGATCTTCAGGAACTTTTTCAGGAACCCTTTCTGCCGCCACGCTACTTTATGGGAAGACCTCTTTCATTGATTCAACAAATGCAGGGTATTATATAAACTCTGCCGGGCTTTACTTTGGTTCAGCTTCTGATGCTGGTTTTCTCAAATATACAGTAGGAACCGGAACTTTAGAAATAACGAATTTTAAGATTACTTCTCTCGCGGCTAATTCTTCTATTGATGGGCAATACCTTGGAGCGTTGACTGTAGCAACTGGAGCGTTAGCTAACCTTGCTGTAACGGCTGGGAAGATAGACAACGCAACAATAACAGCAACACAAATTGCTTCGGCTACGATTACAGCTGTTCAAATTGCGAACGCCACGATAACAACAAATCAAATAAGTGGAACTGCTGCTATTACTGGAGGACAGATAGGAAGTGGCACAATCACTACTACTAATATTTCAGGGACTGCAGGGATAACTGGAGGACAGATTGCTTTGGCTACGATCGCTGGTGGCAACATTTCCGCTACTACAATTACTGCGGGGAATATTACTAGCCTAACTATAACAGCTGCTCAGATAGCAAACCTAACAATTACTTCAAACAAGGTAAATACAGCTCTGATGAGTTATAGCCACAATATTGTTTTTAGTGTGGCAAGCGATGTTCAAGTTAATTGGGCAAGCGGAACTTTAACAACTTCGGATGGTACAGCATATTCTATTGTGGCAGGGAACACCGGAACAATGTCAGCCAAGAATTATATTTATTTAGATATAGCAGTTTCTGTCACTATATTACAAAAAACCACAACTTTTTCAACAGCTGTGGGTGATGGTAAAATGCTTGTTGCTGTTTGTCAGAACAATACTACCGAAGCGGTATTCCAAGTCTTTAATGGCATTGGTGGAATGAACTTAGCTGGTGGAAGCATTGTAGCTCATTCTATTACGGCTAATGAGATAGCAGCGGCTACTATTACAGCAAGTCAGATTGCAGCTGGAACTATTACGGCTACACAAATTGCTGCCCTTACCATTACGGCATCTGAAATAGCAGCGGCAACAATTACCTCCGGCAAGATGAATGTAACAGACCTCTCTGCTATAAGTGCAAACATCGGAGCAATCACCGCAGGAAGCATTGGTGTAATTAATGGAGTAAACACTGTTGGTTTTACCCCAGCAGGCACAAATGCCATCTTCTCTGGTCCAACAGGGGCTCCTACTTTTTATGTTACGCCAGCCGGTGTCCTCACTGCTATAGGGGCTACTATAACAGGGACGCTTCAGACAGCAACAAGTGGGCAGCGGATGATAATTACCAGTTCTGATAATACTTTAAGATTCTATGACTCGGTAGGACAGGTGGTCGGTATGGGATCGACCGCTGGGTCAGCAATAAGGTTAGATTTAAACTCTACGACTAATAATGGAGTTACAGGATTTAGTTCAGTTGTAGGAAATGGTTTTTATTATAGTAACTCAGGTAATGTTTCGAGTAAGGGATTTTTTACTGAGCTTACAGGGGCAACTAATAGTGGTACAGGTGTAGAAGTTAATCATGATGGCAGCGGCGGGTCTGGAGTCTTTCTAGATTGTTCAGCAGGGGCTGTGGGTCTGAGAATTGATCAAAGTGGAGCAGGCAACTCAATTACTCTTTCTCATTCCAACGACACTTCAAAAGCAATAGAGATACTTTACACAGGTCGCAGTAATGCCGTTTATATCGAGTCAACTGATTCTGCAAATGAATTACCTGCTTTATTTGTTAAGGGAATTACAGCATCAACAGGCTTAAGTAATTTTGCTGCTGAATTTAACAGAGATAATAACGGCACTGTCGTCGGGATTACTCAAACTCTTAACACTTCTATTAATACCTGTGGACTTGTAATAAATATGGCAAATGCGGGATCAGGGTTAGAGCATGCAATAGCTTTTGAAGGGGGGACGTTCGTTTCGGCTGCGGTGACAGGGACTCAAGACAGAAAAATTAGAGTTTTAGTTAATGGAGCAACTTATTTTATTCCTTGTTATAATGCTTAGGTATAAAAGATTAAAGACTTGTGTTATTATTTAATAAATTGACTAAATAGAAACATTATGCTTCAACAGTTTAGACTAGGAAACACATTTTATGGCTGGAATCCTTCTACAGGAGAGTTAGTTGCTTTTGCCAATATGGGACAGCTACAACAGTATTTTCCTAAAGGGATTGATCCTAATGCCCCAAATTTACCCGTAGACGCCAGCAAAGCCAACGCCACTCCTGGAGTTTTGGTAAGTCCTTTTTCTACTCAAACCCCAACACCCCAGACCTCAGTCCCTCCTGTCCAAACCCCACCTCAAGGATTACAGATGCCTCCTACTCCTACTCCTACTCCTACTCCTACACCTACACCTACACCTACTCCTCAAACACAACCTCAGTTACCAATAGATTCAAGCAGCGCCGACTGGAGTCGTGGAGACGCTTATTTTGTTCTTATGCCTAGTTCTCATGGCAAGACTGTTTATGCCTATGATTCTAAAGCTCAAATCTTAATTCCCATTAATAGTGAGCAGGCCTTTTTAAGCTTAACTGGGGAAACCATCCAAAAAGCGTCGGCTGATGGACAGATTCTTACTTTAAGTGGGCCTCCTAAAGGAGTGACAACTGTCCCTGATAATAAGGGGATTGGAGATGACGGAAACTTTGTTGATTTGCCTTACTTAAAAAGTACTTATGGTGTGGGAAATACCTCTACTATTTATGGAAAACAGGAGGATCCAACTCGGAAAACTGTAGCTGCTCAAAAACTTGAAAAATTCTTTACGATGCTACTTAGCACCAAGGCTATCAGTCTGTCTACTTTTGACAAAATTGTTAAAAACGAGGCCACTAATTCCTTATATGTTAATGCCGTCGCTTATGGCGGGTATAATATCTCTGATATATACCGAGACGCTAAAGCAAAAGAACTTGGATTAAATGTAACAGCCATAAGCCCCACAATGCCTGCTTCTGAATTTTATAAAACTATTGGTTATTTGACTGCTGCTCAGAACCCTTCTTTGGACGTACCTGCAGGATTAAACCTGAGCAGTGCTTTACTGAATAGCCCTCTCTTTGACATTCCAAATGAGGCTTTTAGACCGATAGTCCCTCCTGTAGATAGGAATTCCCAGGCTTTTAAGGATGCAGTAGCAGCTATTCCCAGTCAATTCCATGATACATTAATCCAAATGGCTGAAGCGGACACTGCTGAAAAACAGCAAATAGCCAGTCAAGGTTACCAAAATTTAAAAGAACAAATTCAAAGCACTTTTGGATTTACATTATCTAATGATGCTCAGGCAGCCTGGGGACAGATTCAGCAATTAGGGAATGCGACATCAGAAGCAAACACTTTGAATAGTGGTATATACAACCAAGCTTTGGATTCTACTTTGGTCCAACAAAGGAAAAGCCTCGAGTATCAAAGGACTCAGAACACCTTACAAACTGACCAGCGAGCCATGTCTTATTACACTCAGTTTGCTACTCCTTCTGAGATTGCCTCTTTAACCCCTGAGCAAAGACAGAAATACGGTCTAACTCCAAGTCAGGATTTAATGAATTATGTGAATAATTTAGCTACTCTTTATCCAGGGATTTCTCCGGTAGAACTTAAGGCAATTAGAGATACTTTAATTGATCCTAATGGGAATATGTATAGTGGTGCCTACAGAGAATTATCTAATAAAAAATATACTATTATTAATGACCCTGAAAAAGGGAAAAAAGTTTTCCAAGAAAATCTTTATCTTAAACGAAAAGAGGAAGAGGACAGGAGGGCCATGAATCCCTACACCATGCCGGACTCTCCTTATTCGGGAACTACTCAATCTCCGACTACTCAACCTCCAACAACTCCACCTAGTGGCTTACAAATGCCGACAACTCAACCCCAACCCCAAGGTTTGCAAATGCCGACAACTCCTGAGTATAATAATGCATGGACAGGGCAGACTACTTCTACTCAACAACCTCAGCCACCTAGTGGCTTACAAATGCCGACAGCCCAACCCCAACCCCAAGGTGTGCAAATGCCTTCTAACACTGATTTTAGTAATGATTACGGATTACATAATGGGACGGTATACAACCTTAAGTCAGGCCAAGGATATTCAGATGAAAAGAGTTTCTTTAATGACTCAAAAGCTACTTCATTTACTGGAATTAAATTAAATAATAGCTACATCCCAGCTTTTGAGAAATACAATGATGGACCAACAATTTTCAATTCTTATACTAAACAACCCATTAGCAATTTAGATTCTTATTATAAGCAAGGTGGGGCGAAAGACTGGAGCAATCTAACTCGTAAAGACGGAACTAACCCATATGGTTTCTAAACACCAAATCCTCCAAAACTCTATCTCTAAAAAGATAAACCAGCCCATGGGGCGCGGTGGTCCTATGGATATGTCTACATTTCGAAAACACCTAGAACAGGGGAAACAAAGAACTATGGCTAGTTTTAGCAACCTTCAGCCACGACAACAACAACCTTCTCAACAAACGCCAAAGAACCTTTCTTTTTCTTCAAAGCAAGGGATGAGGACTGACAGACATAACAACCCTACAGCCATGACTACAGCAGTTGCGGCCAACAGCGGTTTAGTATTGGGTCAAGATTATGAGCAGGGAGATCCTTTTTCCGGTGGAGACGGGAGGGTTTATTACACAGCTAGATTCTTAAGAGACCCCATAGTCACGAGTATTAAAGCCTTAGATAATGGGGGTTTTTATACTCAGAGCGGAAAGCCGCGTTGGACTTATACAAAATCCTTACAAGGTATTCAAAATTGGCCTAACTTGAACTATAATCAAAAGGCAGCCATTGTTAAGCAGATGTACCAACATGAAGGTGGCAATGGTTCTTTAATGGCTTATGCTCCTACCCCCACTGCTCCTCAATATAAAACTCCTATTCTAAATCAGTTAGGGAATTTAACTACGACCTTTGGGGAGAAGACTAGAGATACAGCAGCACATCGCGGAATTGATGTGGCAAATAAGGCAGGAACTCCAATTCCTAAAGTAGTCCCAACTCCAGGCAAAGTTTCTTTCGTGGGAGCTAATGGTGACTACGGGAATACGGTGCAAATTCAGAATCCTTCAGGGACAAAAGAATCTTACTCACACCTTCAGTCTGCGAACGTACAACCGGGACAAACGGTGCAACCAGGTCAGCAGATAGGTCTTATGGGGAGTACGGGAAATTCCTGGAGCCCCACAGGTTCAGACCCTTCACATCTTCACGTAGAAATAAGTGATACATACAACAGATTGGTGAACCCGTTAAATTACTTTTCTTAATAAATTTTAATTTTATGGTAAGCGACCCACTTCGAGTAAAATCCATGCAGATGATGATTAAGAACCCCAAGATGGCCAAAATGGTCTTTGAGGCTATTAAGTCTCCTGCAGGAAGCACTAAGCGCCTTCAAGCTAAGAATGTGCTAGATTCTTTTTATACCATACACTCAAACCGTCGCAATAAGGAAGTCTTAGCCAATCCTCAATACATGGGGCAGGGTGGCCCGATAGAAAATCAAGGTGGTCCAGCAATGGGTTATATGGAACCAATGCCTGCCGCTATAGCCCCCGCTCCAATGGCACCTTCTCCGACATATTACCCACGTCCTATCAATAGGCCTTTCCTTTATCAAAATATCACCCCACCGGTTGCCGTTACCCCTACCTATCAAGGACAGGGTGGACCTGCCGATGGAAGGGGTGGAGGTATCACTAATAATACTTCATATGTTCCAAATTTTTGGAATAGCCCCCTTGGTAGTTTTTTAGGGGATATTGGAAATGGCGTGAAGGGTCTCTTCAGTCAAGGTGCCCAAGGAGCAAAGGACTTAGCAAGAGGAACCTTTAATGTTGGACAAGGGGCAGTAAAAGGTTCTACGGCAACGTTAGATGCATTAGGGACTGGTCTTGTCGGTGGGGTTTCGGGGACTATTGGCTTAGGGCAAATGATTTCAGACCCTTACGGAAAAGGCTTTAGCCAACAATCATTCGGTAAAGTTTTTAACAGTCTCTATCCTCCTGGTATTCCTTCAGCACAAGCAACAGGCACTTCCCCTCTTTCCTATGGAGATTTAGCTACTAAATTAGTTAATGGGAACACTACTATTTTTAATACAAAAACTGGACAGAACTATTCTAGTCCAGATCAATTAGCAAAAGACTTAGGAACAAACACCTCCGGTATTCAGTGGGGAAATATAAAGCCTGCTTCCACAGCTCCAAACTTAACTCCTCCTGAGACTACACCTGCTGTCCAAACTCAAATGACTCCGGAGATGATTAATAATATAGTCACTGGGAGATCTTGGTTGAATGCCGGATTACAGGCTAATCAACAACAGACTACTCCTCAACTTCCTCAACAGCAACAACAGACTACTCCTCAAGGTTATGGCCCTTCAAATCCTTTGGACATGGGTTCTTCCCAGTCTACAGGAAATGCCCTACATGATTTAATTTTGTCACAGGTTAAAGAAGGTGTCCCGGTTGGACAGGCAGGAATGGCCGTTATGGTGGACGGTGAGGCAATGTCACAATTACTTTATCAAAAACCCCTTTCTCAACTTACTCCTGCCGAATTAGATGCTCTTCCTGTGGGTGCTAGTATGACAGGACAATTAACCAGATTAAAAGCCAATTTGAGCACTAAGAAAAACTTGGATCAATTGAATGACCAGTTGATGTCCGCGCAGAATGATTCTTCTCAAGTTACGGAAATGGCTCAGTCTTACATTCGCGGTAAGGACACTTATTTGGCCAGTCTTAACGACATGATCCAGAAGGCCACTGATGATTACTTAAGTTCCGCTCAAGCCGCTGACCCTTACTATCAGAAGTCAATGCAAAATTATGTTGGCTATTTGACAACCCTAAAGGGCAGACAAACCAGTAGATATATTGAGTTTACTAACCAAGCCATTACAGCCCAGAATAATCGGGTAACTCAATTACAGAACGCTTACAACTCAGCAGCAACATGGATCAACAATGAGGTGGAGAAAGCAACTCCGATTATGCAAGAGCAGTTTGTTATGACCCAACAAACTATATCCGATATGTACAATAATATTGCCCAAAGAATGGGGATAGTTACCGCTGTGACCAAGGAATCCCAAGAAGTCGCAAAATCAGCCTTTGACACTCTCAAGTCCGTTCTTGAGATTGCTAAAAATTTCCCTGCTAATGAAAGAAACCAATTAATTGCTAATGCGGAAAAGCAATACCCACAAATCTCTAAATTACTAACGGGAGTAAATGTAACCAATCTGACGTCCTCGGGAAAAAATAACACTCTCAACGCTGCCGATTCTACCTTTTTGACTACTAATGTATTCCCGAATGTTGATAGCCCCATCGGCGCTATGAGCAGTTCTCTAGTGGACAATACTTTAGATAAAGGCACTATATTGCAATTATATCTAAATGACAGGGCTAAAACTTTGAAGGAAGGGAATTTTAAGAAAACCTTAGGAAAAGAAATAGGCACCGATAGCAATGGCATAACAGATTTACTAGCGGCAAATCCCGCTGACTTTGGATTCACCCCCGAAACATGGATGCAGTCTGTCCAAGCTTATTTGACTCAACTTAAGAATGCTTATTCTTCAGGTTTTGATGCCTTGGTTTCTGGAGACTCCGCTAATATCCGGACTGTATTAAAAAACATGGCTGGGTTTAAAAATGATAATTATGCTGATTGGTATAAGAAGAATACCGATAGAATAGCCAAAGAATGGGGTGGTCTAGGTGATGATTTACTTAGCAGATTATTCAAAATTGCTAAAGATAAAACAAGCTATAGTGACTCAATTACGGATTCTAAAATTGCAGAAATGTTAACTGGCCTTGCCACAAAATTTATTAACGCAAATTAATAACGATGTCCACTCCCCTTGCTCCAGTAAAATATACGGGATATGGGAATGCTCCTGGAGTTTCTGGGGGGACTCCTTCTACTAACTCTCCTTCTTCCTCAGAACCCCAGTCCCTAAATGACCTTTTGTCCGGAGCCCCAGTCTCTACAGGGACTTTTAAAAACCCTCTTTTACCCGCTCTCAACTTTCCTTTGGGAGGAGCGGTCCCTTTAGCTGTCAGAACCCCCAACCCTAACGCAGAAGCAAGCCCTACCAAGGCTTTTGGCAATTTGTCTGCTTCTTTAGGCGGGGGCCAATATAATATCGGAGAAGGCCCCAATACTTTAATTAAAGATGCTCGCAACTTTGACGCATCCACCCGAATATCTTTAAGAGGTGGCTATTTCGGGAATAAGAGTGGTTCTGAAAGAGTCAAAGGAGGGAAAGTTATTGACCACATTATTCCTCTTGCTTTAGGAGGAACAAATGATTTAACTAACATCCATTTGATTGATAATGGTACAGATGAGTTAAAAACCCCCATAGATACTTTGGCTGTATTTTTATATCAGAAGGGAAAAATCTCACTAGGAGTAGCCAGGAATACTTCTAAAAACTGGAATAATAACCCGGGTAGTTTGTTGCCTTTAGATGACCTTCTCCAAGACTTTTCTCTTAACAAGCCTATTGTTTTTAATGAAGGGACTTCCAAAGAAACTACTTTAAATCTTCATGAGATGGTACAGAAGCTAAGGGATGGAAATTATTCTAAAGTAAATGCCTCTATCGATCCTATGCAACTTCCTACCGCTGATACTCGAGTCACGGCAAAAGGAGTACTCGGGGAGATTCCTGGAGCAATCACAAAGGCCTTGTCTTACTTCCCTAACTTAGGATTTAAAGCATTAAAAGCTGCTCCAAAGCTAGCCAATCAATTTATTGGAGCTCCTTTGTATGGATTAGGAGCAGGTCTATTTAAAGGTGAAAATGTAGGGAAGGCCACCAAGGAATATTTTGATAAGGCAGAGAGAGGAGACATGCCTATTAAAAATCCTGCTGAAAATCCTTTCCTGGAAGCTGCTCCTGCTTTAATAAGAGGACTCTCTTTTAATCAAATCCAGCCTGAGACGGGAAATACCTACACAGACCCTACGGATAAGATAGTAGCTAATCTTGCAAGCACCATAGGGCAAGGTCTCGGTGCCGGTATTTCTATTTCTAAATTAGGAGTTTTTCTCCCTAGCCTTGCAAGTAAAATCCCTTACTTAGGGCCATTAGGAACTTCTGTGATGGGTAAATTAAGTACTTCTATCGGGTCTACTACGCTTGCCAAAGCTATAGCTGCTTCGCCGACAGCTAGTAAGCTGGCTAAAGGAATGTTGACTTCTTATATTGGTATGGCAGGATATAGTCAGCTAAGCAACAGCCCTGAGCGTAGTTCAGAAATTGCGGAGAACCTACAACAAAGAGCAAAACAATTTTTGACTGATATTGGAATGGCGACCGTATTTACTTTAGGTGGAAGTTTAATTAGCACAAAATTCCCCACAGTAGGAGTTGAAGGGGTTCCTAACTTTAAGAGAATTCTAGGTGTGCCCATTCTTCCACAAACCACTGCCGCCGCTAATATGATTAAAGGAACTCTTGCTAGCGCCTCTGCAGGTTATGCTATTACTTATATGGAAACCGGAGATCGCAATGCGGCGTTGACCAACGCAGCGACTTTTGCCGCACTCCATGGTTATGGTTTAGCGGAGACTCATGTAATAAATCCGGAAGCTGCTAGAGCTCAGGCCACGGCGACAAAGAATGCTATAGATTACTTCAAGTATTTTGGGATTGAAAATGTAAATAATTTTAAAGGAGCCAATAAGGGGTTGTTAAAATTGGGGAATGCGCTTCGAACTGAAGTGATTGAAGGCCGTATGAATCCTCAGGTTGCCGTCGCTCTGATAGAAAGAGGTTTTGTTGCTCGGGACCATTTAACTAATTTGAATCTACCTTTTCTCAAAAGAATTAAGGCAGAGTTTTCGCAACTTCAGACTGAATATGCTAAACAGAGAGCTCTCGATGCAAGCAGAGTTATTTTTAAGTCTAGCGTTACTGTCCCGCCTCAAGCCCCATTGAGCCTTAGTATGGATAAAACAGCTCCTATAGAAACTTCAACCTTAGATTTTTCTCAAAAAGGCTTAGGATTGCAAGGAGCAAATATTAAATTAGCTTTTACCCGTCTACAAGAAGCAGCGGCGAAAGGTGATAAAGTATCAGCCCAAGTCGCCTATAACTATATTGTAGAACAACCAACATTAACTAATGTAAACGCTCAAAATGTAAATAATGAAGCCCAAAGGTTGTTGGATAGTGTCGTAGAGCCTTCTCCTGATGTTAGTCATATTATAAATGACTATAAAACCAATGATTTTGCTAAAGCAGAGATCCAGATAAAAGCTTCTAAAGGAACTATAGAAAATCCTTTTTATAAAGATTTAGTCATAAACCCTGCCGCAATGGATAGAGTAATGCTGACAGGTGAAGGCAAGAATTTCATTATTCGTAGTAATTTGGACTCTGCTCTTAAGTATTGGGAGGAAAATCCTACCGCTGAACGTTCTCTTATAGCTACTACTGAAGCTCCTAACAGAGAGAATGCCTTTAGTCAAAATGTCATAACTTATAAATTACAACTCCCAGATGGCCCCGCCCTTAGAGTTGGTTTCCATCCGCAGGAAGCTAACATTAGGGATTGGCAAAATCTCGTTTCTATACCTAAGGCTCAAGCGAGAGATACTTCTGTCCTTCCCCTTAATGAAAAGGCTAACAATGTTACTTTTGATAAGCAACTTAGTGATTTAAAGATAAGCCAAGTCAGAGCGAATGTTATAAAATTTGGAAGGAACGAGGAAGGCATTCCGTGGGTAAATGTACAAATCCCCCAAGAGAATTGGGGAAGGGCAATTGAAGCCAAACCAATAGCTGAACAACTGCTGAGCGAAAGAGTGGGTCCTATAAATAGCAGGCAAGAGATCTTCGCTAACCCTAGTTTTCATGGTGGTCAAGTTAAAATCATGGCTGATGGGTATTTCCAGGCCTACGAAGACTTCGTGGCAAAAAAAGATCTCCAAGGATTCCAAGATTCTTTGAATAAACTAGGTGATGAAGTTTTAGACTCTAAAGCTAAAAACAAATTAAGAATAGAAGGGGTTGAGAATCAGACGTATGAAGATGTTTGGCTTCCTTTGAAAAGAGCCAATGACGGTGGGAGATTAAACGAGGAAGGAAAGAACATCCTAAGTGTTCTGGAGAACACCTTGGTCAAAATAAAAGAGACTTTGGGAGAAGGAGCTGTCCGAAAGTTTTTAGCTCTGAAGATAGGTGCAGTCCAGGTTGCAGAGACTTCTCCTGTGGTTGCCCCTGTGGTTTCAGCGCCCGCAGTCACGACTGTGGAACAACCTACCCCCATATCAGTAACAAAAGCTCCTGAAATAGTTACTCTTCCAGAAGTTATAGAAAAATCTCAAAATAAAGCTGTTAAACAACCAACAAAATTTAACATTTGGTGGCACCAGTTAGATGTGAGTGCAGAACGGCCTATCGTTAATAAGGATTACGGAATGTTTGGAGGGAGGGGGACTCTGGAAGGTTTTAGTAAAAGAATTGATGTTAAAATCCTTGAATTAAAGAAAGGTGGGGCCACACCAGAAGACGAGCAAGTCCAAAACTTGTATGATCTTGCTGAGAGTCTAACTCGTGAAAATATCCAAGATTTTGCCAAGGATACCTTAACACAAAAGAATGGTTATGATAATTGGGATACTTTTGAAAAACATTATGTGGAAAAAATGAAAGCCAACGGAATTGAACCTTTTGAACCATCCAAAGGGAAGGCTATTATTAAAGATCAGTTCGCCCATGATTACGACAATAAACAATTACAAATTTTTAGGAACACCTATAATAGACTTAGTCAATCGTCCTCATCAACACCTGTCTTAAAAGGTAAAATAATCGATATTCCCAGCCATGATCCATGGAGTCCTTTGGAGAAACAAATCAATAATTCAATTGAAGGCAAACTAGGAATGAAACTTGTTGGCCTTGATACTATTGGTAAAAACTTTAATAGTGATTTTACGGCGGGTGATTATGTTCAATTACTTGGTGAAGAGATGTTACGCCAAAACATCTATCCTCTCTCTCTCCAGAATGGGGATTCTCAGAATGCGAAAGGATTATTGATACCAGCAGAAGCGAGGAATAGCTTACTAAAATATTATGAGGAACATAATTTAGAGGCCGAGATAGAGATGAGTCCTATTATTCAAGAACTCATTGGTAATCGAGATAGAATGATAAGGGAAAGTGAGATGAAAATGTTTTCCCTAATAAATGAGAAACATGAGCCTGGGAAGTTAAATGATACAGAGAAAATGTTATTTGCCTTTCATGATAAGTTTACAGGAGACCCTTCTATCCCTGCTGATAAATATATTAAACGCTCCAACATTCTGGATAGTCAGGCTATTCAGTATAATGTTCCTAATGGAGATATTAAACCAAGATTTGTCATCTTACCTGCAACTGAGGTTTCCAGTATTGTAGACCAAATTATGCCCCCATCCATTAAGGATAATCCCGATGCACGGGCAGTATGGGCAAAAAAGCTTGTTGAAGATGGAGTTACTTTTAACTTGCCAGAGGATGCCAAAGAAGTAAATAATTATTTTGGAGTAGATCTTGAGGCTACTACTTATAAGGCAGTAGTTAGTGGCAAATTACCCAACAGGAAACCTTATATGCATAAAAGTGGTGATGTTGTTTTAAATTTTTCTCTCCGACAGTTTTTAGAAAAGAAATTTAATATTGTCTTTCAAAGGGGGGATAAAATTACCTTTGCCACAAATTTTAAAAGTACCGATCTCTCTAAATTAGATACTTTATTGGAAAATCCAGACATTAAGGTTCTTCCCTTTGATAGAAGGAATTTAAGTTTTCTTTATAAAAAAGTCAAAGGGGTTGATGACCAGAGTGGAACTTGGGGGGTCTTAAATCTTGCCCATTATAGCGCCAGTGATGTTACGAAGATAGATGGTAAGGATGTTTTTATAAAACCTTATTTGGTAAATATGTTTAAGCCAGCAGTTGAAAAGGCTGTCCAATCTTATAACGCCTCTTGGGAAGATCCCGCTAAAGCTCATTTTGATTTGACAGGATCCCCTCTGGAAGACGTGGCTTTTGGAAGACTAAAGAGAATGGCAGCCGAAGGAGCTGGGAAATTTACCATGTTTAAGCAATCTGAAAAGAATTGGTTAAGCTATTTCAGAGAAAATGTCATGAAAAATAAGAATATGGGTTCAGCTTTTCTTACTTCTGTCCCTGATATGGGGTACATCGACCCCGTTACAAACCAGAGAGTCTCGTTGACTTCTGATAAATTATTTTTATCTAAAGAAATCTTAGATAAAAATGATAATCCTTCTCATGTGATGACTTTAAGGTACCCTAACCAAAATAAATTAGCCATGTCCAAACTTGAGACCTTAAATGCGGAAGATCATGGCATAGAAGGCTTGGGAGCAGAAGCTGTCATTGATAACACTTTTGATTTACAGCAACGTAAAGGCGGAGACCATGATGGGGACAAACTTGGTGTTTTTAAGATTATTTCGAAAGCAGACTCTGATAAGGATCTAGCAGCGGGAATCCAACATGCAGGGTTCCCTGACATAATAGCAGAAAATGGAGAGCAGGATAGGTCTAGGTATATTCAACAATATGGACATGAACCTAATCCTGAATCAATTATGATTAATGGTCGCAAGGTATCTCTTACTGGTCCAGATGCTGAATATCCTAAGTTGCCCGTATGGGACATTAACTCGGTATTATATATGTGGAAACAATTAGCTGATGGTAAGGAGGGGATTGGAAGCCTTACTAATGCTCAGAATTTAGCCCATATGATTAAGGATAATTCTGGAAGCCCTGCAACTATAAAAATTTTAACGATTAAAGCAGGTGGGGTGCTTCTTCCTCAAGCAGATTTTGAGACTGATAATATTCTTGGAAGTTCAAGACAAGCTGCTACAGATGTTACTTCTAAGAATGTTTATGGACAGCTTACAGCGATTGAAAGAAACCCTTATAGTATTATTTTCAAGATGCCTGATGGTTCTCCCATAAGAGATGTTAAGATTCTCAAAGAAATTAAGAAAAATATGAGGAATAGTTACTCAGCTTTCCTGCGTTTGGCTAAGGCTAACTATGATTCTGTTAGCCCTTCAACAGATACCAGTGGAAACTCGAAGAAATCTCTTTGGACTGATTGGCAGTTAGCAAGACAGCTTATTCCCACGGATGTAAGTAAGCAACATCCTCTGCAACAAGTCTTTCTACCTTTGGACAACCTAAACGTCCTGTCTGTCTCATCTGAAATAACTTTGGCTGCTGATACATATGCCTCTACTTCATTGACTAAACCTGATCCAATTACAGGGGAGTCCTTAATTACTCAACCGAAAATTACTGAAGATGCCCAAAAGTTCTTAGACAGATATATCTCTGTCTCTTATACACATCTCCGAGCCCACGAGACTAAGGCGAATCTCGTATGCCGTCTTCTGCTTGAA
>ENA-ORBV01005234-ORBV01005234.1-microbial-mat-metagenome-genome-assembly--contig:-NODE-5234-length-24077-cov-4.798583_pt1 | contig 24077 bp, 18 predicted proteins | sample MGYA00237777_ERZ505514 | MGnify/ENA primary metagenome ERZ505514 (study PRJEB26160, sample SAMN06269048) | microbial mat metagenome | isolation source: Oligotrophic lake microbial mat | place... | reverse complement strand
CGGCGACCACCGAGATCTACACCTCTCTATTCGTCGGCAGCGTCAGATGTGTATAAGAGACAGATCTCGATGTATTTGATCGCATCCGGGTGGTGGCAAGGGCAACGCAGGTGGATCGGCCACCAGACGGATGGTTGCCTGTAACCGGAAGCAACATTTCATTTTATCCCTTACCGGATTTCCTGGGCCCAAGGCAATACGTGGAGCGGTATGTCGCAATTCGAAGAGCAATACGTAAGGCAACACCTGTGAAAGGGGCTCTCATCATGCGAGTGGGGTCGCAGATTGCCAATGTCATGAGCGGGAAATTGCGGGAGACGGGATATCCATATGCACTTGAGGTGATCGGTGACCCTTATGATGTATTCGCCCCTGGAGTTGTGGAACACCCGCTTCGCTCCTTTTTTCGATGGCATTTTTCCAGAAGACTCAGGGATCAATGTCTGAATGCCATTGGTGTCGCTTACGTAACTCGACACTCGTTGCAAATGCGTTATCCAAACCAAATGAGGAGCGAGAGCCTGAGCGATGTAGAACTCCCTGGAGAAGCACTCCTGGGCGGAATCGCCTCCACACATTTTTCGAGCATTGAACTGGAAGCCTCGAGCATTGTGGAGGGAGCCAAGAAGGCGAAACTGGGTGGTCCGTTTCGAGTGATCACCGTTGGGTCACTCGCTCAGATGTACAAGGGCGTCGATGTTCTGATTGAAGCTGTTACGCTTTGCCATCAGCAGGGTCTGGAACTTGAAGTTGTAGTGGTTGGCGATGGAAAGTTTCGGCCCCAACTCGAAGCGCTGGCCCGTGATCGAGGAGTGGCCGAAAGGGTCAGCTTTCTCGGGCAGCTAACCGCAGGTACGGCTGTTCGCGATGAGTTGGACAAGTCTGATTTGTTCGTGCTCCCGTCTCGAACAGAAGGCTTGCCGCGAGCTTTGATTGAAGCTATGGCACGAGGATTGCCTTGCATCGGGTCAAAAGTAGGAGGGATACCAGAACTGCTTGAGGAAAGCGAATTGGTGCAACCGGGCCAGCCGCAGTCGCTGGCATCGAAGCTGATCGAAGTTCTACGCCAACCGAAAAGGCTTGAATCTTTGTCTTGCCGGAACAGAAGCTTGTCGCTTGAATATCGAGATGAGGTACTGAAAGAGCGCCGACGTGCGTTTTATCGCCACGTTCTGGAAGGTACGAAGGAGCGCAGTGATCAAAACGCTCACTAAAGAAAGAGCCGCTGAGCAAGGAGAACTGGTGACCCAGAGGCGGGTGCGAGTTTGCGTTGTCGTCGCAGTCCCAATGACACTCGAGGTTTTTCTTATCTCGCATCTTCGAGCGTTGCAGACATGCTACGACATCACAGTAGTCGCCAATTGCCCCGACGTGCACTTCCTAAGGAAACTGGGACTGGACATCGAGATGGTGCATGTTGCAATCGAGCGAAACATTGCTCCGTTTCAAGATGCCAAATGTCTAATGGCGCTATTCAGCCTATTTCGATCGCGCCAGTTTTCGATTGTCCATTCGATTACACCCAAAGCTGGACTACTCGCTATGGTTGCAGCGATGTTGGCCAGAGTACCGAATCGAATCCATACCTTCACCGGTCAAGTTTGGGCCGGGTTGGGCGGTTGGGAACGAGAGCTTCTGAAGCTGATGGACAAACTTCTTGCTTTTTCAGCAACAGCTCTTCTGGCAGATAGCCATTCTCAACTGGTGTTTTTGAGGCAAGAAGGAATTTTCAAAACTTCGCGCGGAGTGGTTCTGGGCAAGGGCAGTATAAGTGGAGTGGACGGGAAGCGGTTTCAACGGAAGCCTCTTGAACGGCAGAGAATCCGTTATGAACTTGGAATCACGGATTCAGCAATGGTTTTCGGCTTCATGGGGAGACTCAAAAAAGACAAGGGGGTGTTAGACCTGGCTCAAGCCTTTCGAATAGTGGGTGAAGATAACCAGTCCGTTCATCTTCTTGTGGTGGGCCCTGATGAGGAGCAACTTATGCAGAGGATGATCGATCTCGCAGGCGAGGCAGCCAGCAGAATGTCCTTTGTAAATTGGACAAAAGAACCAGAGCGATACATGGCCGCGATCGATCTGCTCTGCCTGCCTAGTTATCGAGAGGGATTTGGCAGCGTGATCATAGAGGCGGCAGCATGCGGGGTTCCAGCGCTGGCGAGCCGGATTTACGGTGTGAGCGACGCTTTGGTTGAGGATATTACTGGAATGATGCATGAGTGCGGGGATGTTTGTGGGATCGCCGATGGGTTGAAGCGTGCTGTGGCAGCAAGACATGCATTGACTGAAATGGGATCAAGGGCGCAAAAGCGGGCCAACGAGGATTTCGATTCGTCCATACTGAGCGGGCAACTAGTTGCTTACTACGGGCGTCTGCTGGCGGAAAGTGAGGTGGCATGAAGAGGATATTGGATCTGGTCGTTTCGACCCTCGCCTTTACTTTTATGCTCCCCATAATGGGAATTGTTTGGCTCTGGATCCGGTTCACAATGGGATCGCCCGTATTGTTCCGGCAAGCACGACCAGGGATCTACGGCCAGATATTTGAGGTACTCAAGTTTCGAACGATGGGTGAATTGCGGGGACCTGATGGGCAGTTACTCGGTGACGAGCAGCGACTGACTGTTTTGGGCAAGTTTCTGCGGCGAAGCAGTCTTGATGAGTTGCCACAGCTCTGGAACGTGATTTGGGGTGAAATGAGCCTGGTTGGACCTCGTCCGCTGCTGCCGGAGTATTTGGAATTGTACAGCCGAAGGCAAGCCAGACGTCACGAAGTGCTTCCTGGAATCACGGGACTAGCTCAAGTTCTGGGACGCAATGCAATCGAGTGGGATAAGCGATTGGAACTCGACGTGCAATATGTCGAGCAACAGAGTCTCAATCTGGATCTCAGAATTCTCTGGATGACAATTGCCTGCGTAGTTGGGCGATCGGGAGTCAGTCATGAAGGACACGCGACGATGCCGAAGTTTTCAGGTTCGATGAAATGAGTCAAGGAATGGTTGGAAGTCAACCGCGAATTGGGTTTGGTGGAGACCGCCGGATAGCCCTCCGAGTTCTGGAGTTTCTGGTCTCCGAAGGGTGCGTACCGGAATGCCTGCTCTTAGCAGGGGAAGAAACTGAGACTCACGCTGGGGCTTTGGAGCATTGCTTCATGGAAGCTGGCGGCAAGACCGTTTTTCGGGGCCGAGAGGTCTTTTCAGCGCAATCACTCCTTTCACTGAAAAAGATGGATTTGGACTTCTTGATTCTTGTGCATTTGCAGTACAAGATCCCGGCTTCCATTCTGAGCCTACCCAAGCGTGGTGTGCTCAACTTACATCCCGCCTATTTACCTGAAAACAGAGGCTGGCACACACCCACTTGGGCGATTCTCAATGAGACGAAATTTGGAGTCACCTTACATTTCATGGATCAAGGCATCGACGAGGGAGATATTGTCCACCAGCGTGAGCTAATGATCGAGCCCTTTGATACGGCAGACAGTCTTTACCAGAAGGCACTTGACCTGGAATACGAGGTTTTTCGTGAAGCCTGGCCAAGCCTCGCGAACTTGAGTTACCAGAGAGTACAGCAACCCTTCCTAGCTGGGGAGATACACAAGAAAAAGGACCTCAACATGTCTGGAGTGCGCGAACTGAAACTGGAAGAATCGATTCCAGTTGGTGCACTGATTCGCAAGTTGAGAGCTCTGACCACTAGCCGGCTGGAGGAAGCTTGTTATTTCGAAGAAGGTGGGCAAAAGTATTGGCTTCAAGTGAAGATGGGCGAGGTCAGCTCGTCGGCAGAGAGAGCGCCTGAGCAGAAAGGAGCTATTTGATGGCGAGAATATTGCTTTCGGTCCCGCATATGTCCGGCCACGAGCAAAAATACGTTGAAGATGCGTTTCGCTCGAATTGGCTATCGACTGTTGGACCAAACCTGAACGCCTTCGAACGAAAGATGGAGGAAAGAATTGGGATATCAGCTGTGGCCTTGTCTAGCGGCACGGCGGCGATCCACCTGGGATTGAGATTGCTGGGCGTAGGGGATGGGGACGAGGTACTTTGCCCCACGCTTACCTTTGCAGCCAGTTGCAATCCAGTTCTGTATTTGGGTGGCTGCCCAGTCTTTCTGGACAGCGAGCGATCCACCTGGAATCTGGACCCTGATTTGCTGGAGACAGTTTTAAAGAAGAAAGCCCAGAGCCGAAGGCTGCCAAAGGCACTGGTTGTGGTTCAATTATTTGGGCAATGCGCCGATATGGACCCAATTCAGAGGATCTGCGAGCACTATGGAGTAAAGATTCTCGAGGATGCAGCGGAGGCGGTGGGGGCAGAATACAAAGGCAGGCCTGCGGGGAGTTTTGGTGATGTTGCTGCGTACTCATTCAATGGGAACAAGATCATCACGACCTCAGGCGGGGGAATGCTTGTATCGCGGCGAAAGGACTGGATAGATAAGGCCAGATTTTGGTCTACGCAAGCCCGCGAGCCGGGATTGGCCTTTGAGCATGCGGAACTCGGGTATAACTATCGGCTCAGCAACGTACTTGCCGGTATCGGACTGGGCCAGTTGGAAGTATTAAGCGAGAGGGTGCGTGCTCGTCGAGCGATCGCATTCCTGTACTCGAAATCCTTTGCAGATCTCGACGGAATTGAACTTATGCCTCAGGCCCCGTTCGGCCTTCACACGAACTGGCTAAGTTGCTTCTTGATCGAGACCGAAAAGTTCGGGATCAGTCGCGATGAGTTGATCGAGAGACTGGAAGCGGCTGATATTGAATCACGGCCAGTCTGGAAACCGATGCATCTGCAGGCGCTCTACCGGGGTTGCGAAATGCATGGAGGATGTGTTGCAGAGGACTTGTTTCGAAGAGGAATTTGCCTTCCGAGTTCGAGCAATTTGAGCGAAGAAGACCAGCAGCGAGTAATCGATGTGATTCGATCTGCGGCGCGAGCCGGGATCAAGCAGGGTAGTGAACTTGCCGTAGCCTGGCGCCGGTAAGATTTGCGATTGAAGGGTAAGAGGTAGACATGTCAAATTGGATTACAGATGCTTACAGCGCGATGAAACGGCTGTCTAGATTCCGCAGGGTTTTCGTCTCTTCGATAGAGGCCAGCATTAGTGTAAGTTCGGTATGGCTCGCATTTCTGCTCCGGTTTGACTTAAATATTCCAGAAGTCTTTTGGCCTCATCTCGTGAGTGCCGTACTCATCTGTCTACCTGTAAAACTCTTCTTCTCCTTTGCTTTTGGGGTACATCATCACTCGTTCCGCTACGTGAGTGTGCAGGACTTTGCACGACTCATGCTGGTGCAACTACTCTCGACTGGCACAGGATCGGTGCTGATTGCATTAGGGGTGCCTGGGTTCCCGCGCTCCATCTATTTTCTCCAATTCCTGACTGGTCTCATACTTACTGCCGGCACCAGAGGTGGGGCGATGTTTTTGGGAGAGTATGTGGTTCGACTCAGGACTAACCGCGACCGCAAGAAGGTAGTGGTTTACGGGGCGGGAGCAGCGGGAGTGGGTTTGCTCAGAGAGATCCGAAACAACTGCACACTACCGTATGACGTGACAGGCTTTGTTGACGATCAAATTGGCGGAAAGGGTCTGTTGATTCACGGAACACGTGTACTGGGAACTGGCACTGATCTTCCGGCGATAACAAAGCGCAACAACATTGAAATGGCACTCATCGCAATTCCTTCGGCGACCGGTGCTCAAATGATCGAAATTCTTGAGAATTGCAGGCGGGCCGGTATACGTTTTCTAACAATACCCAGCCTTGGCGAAATGATGGGTGAACAGGGGCTGGTTCGGCAGTTGAGAGATGTTGCAGTTGAGGATTTGCTTGGGCGTTCGCCGGTCCGGCTGGAACAGGACAAGATTCGAGCCCGACATGCCGGCCGGATCGTATTGGTGACAGGGGCAGCGGGTTCGATCGGTTCGGAACTCTGCCGACAGATTGCGCGCTTTGAGCCGCGAAAGATTGTTGGATTTGAAATCGCCGAATCTGCTCTATTTGAACTGCAGCAGGAACTTGCGCGGACTCATCCAAAGCTGGAGTTCTGTGCCGAGATCGGCAGCATTCAAAATGCGCAACGACTGGCCGAGGTATTCAATCTGCACCGGCCATCAATGGTTTATCACGCTGCTGCATACAAGCATGTACCACTAATGGAAGACCATGTATTTGAGGCGGTGGAGAACAATGTATTCGGCACATTGAATGTAGCAGTTGCGGCTGGCCGGCATCAGGTTGAAGATTTTGTGATGATCTCCTCGGACAAGGCAGTGCGTCCCACCAACGTGATGGGCACTACCAAGCGGATGGCAGAGATGATTATTCGGGCATTGAAGATGGGGTCAACAAAGTACGTGTCGGTTCGATTTGGCAATGTATTGGGGAGTAATGGGAGCGTTGTACCGATTTTCAAGAAGCAGATTGCGCGAGGAGGCCCTGTGACCGTAACTCACCCCGAGATGCGCCGCTATTTCATGACCATTCCGGAGGCATCTCAGTTGGTATTACAGTCGGCAACGATGGGTCAGGGTGGAGAGATATTTGTCCTCGACATGGGAGAACCCGTTCGAATCCTGGATCTGGCAAGGAACCTGATTCTGCTCTCCGGGCTGCGACCAGAGCAAGATATCAAGATCGAATTCTCCGGGGTGAGGCCAGGGGAGAAGCTGTATGAGGAACTGAACGCACTCGATGAAAGCATTCTGCCCACCTATCACGAAAAGATCAAGATATTTGAGGGAACCTCGCCAAGCTGGCATTGGATGGAAAAGGAATTGAGCCACCTGCAGCATTTGTGTGCAATGCGCAAATTTGATGAGTTAATGGTGACAATGAAGAGTATGGTTCCGGATTATAACCCCAGCTCAGACCTGCTGCGGAAGGCTCTACAGCCGAGGCATGATGAGTTTGCTCTATCTGAATTGAGAATGGGATCGATCCAGTGAGGCATTTGGGCGCGACGCTCTGAGGGCGATGCCCCAGAAGGCGAAGTATAGAGCGGACAGCGCGGGGGTCTGCTGCATTGGATAATCGATGGCCCCATGGATCCAGACGAAAACGAAGCCGAAGGCCCACCAGTGAACGCGCGCTATCCGGACTGCGGTTGAAAAGATTGTGATGGCTAAGGCAAGAATGATGAGTCCGCCTTCGATCAGCCACTGTATCCAGTCGCAGTGAGCCTGATTGATCCTCAGGCCGTTATCGAAGCGGGCAAATTCTGGATAGAGAATTGGCCAGGTTCCGAGGCCCGATCCGGTCCAGAAGTAAACTTTGGCCATGTCCAGACTGGAGGCGAGAATGGCCCAGCGGGTATCGAGCAAAGCGTCTGAAGACTTCAGTCGATCGGTAATTGAATCCGCCCCCAACAACAACCAGGCGATGGCGAATGTGGGGATAAAGAGAAAGAAGAAGCGGTACAAATCGGGTCGATGGGAAGAATGAGTCGAACGGAAATGCAAAAAGAGCAGTAGTGAGAGCTCCAGGGTCACTATGAGAGTACCTCCTCGAGAGGAGGATGCGGCAACGCAGGCCAAGAGAATGGCCGAGGCACCCCAGTAGACAAGACGGTTACGGGCTGAAGTCATAGCTAGCCAGAGCGCTGGAGCAAGAGCGAGTTCGATGAAATTGGCGAATTTCGTGTGATAGACGAAAGGGCCGAAGACCTGGTCTCGAAATCCAGTATCAAAGACAAAAAAGACTTTGCCGGGAGCTGCGTAGTTGTGAGCAATGGCAAAGAGAGACAGGGCCACAGCCAAACATACAAATCCCTGGAGGAATCTAAGCCGGTGGAGAGGTTGCCCGAGGAGTTGAAAGCCTAGAGCCGAGGCCAATCCGAAGCCAGCCCATTCGAAAGCAGCACGGCGGGTCTCCCATGGATCGATTGTTGCTTCTGCAAACAATTGACCTAGAGCGAGGACCGCCACTGCGAAGGGAAGCAAGAGCAAGGGATGCCAGTCGAGAGGAGTCTTTTCGCCTATTGCAACGATTGAGAGCAGCAAAAGGGACGTTGCAAGAGAGAAATTGAGGACGACGAATGGCCAGGCGTGAGGCAGCCAAAGCAAGGCGATTGAGAAAACGAAGCCGAATAGAGAGGCGGAGACTGCAAAAAGTTTCAGCAGTCTCACGGCTCTTCGACCAGCTCTACGGAGGAAATTTGCAAGCTCTGCGGTTGGCGAGTAACTCCAGTTGGCCTGGAATAGCGAAGAGTGAGAAGCCAGAGGCGATCCTCGGCAGTGGCGGTCAGGTTGAATTGTTGCAATGAGAAATCCGATGTCTTGACAATAGGAGTTAGAAACGGCTGAAGCAGGATGGGCGCAGTTGAGCCAAAATTGGTGAATTGCCATTGGAATCCTGAAGGACTTGGGCAAGCCTTGCAGGAAGAACGAGCCTCGAACCGATAGGATTTCTGTTTGGGGATGAAAAGGACCTGGCTTAGCAGTGCCAGAGATTCCGGTTGAGATCCGCTCAAGCTGACCGTAGCCAACGATTGTCGTGCATCGATATCAATGGCGACATCTGCTCCAGTGAAGAGTTGCCAATCGAAGGGGTTTAATTCGGGAATAGCCGCGAATTTTGAATTTGTGATGAGTTGTGAGGGGTTGAAGGGTGAAGCCTTGAGGGTTTGAGTTTGACTCAACAGATTCAGGAAAACCGACGCGCGACGGCCGAGACGAGAGGCGAGCAATCGGTCAAGCACGCTCAGTAAGGCTTTGCGCTCTTCGGCAAGCATGGGAAAGCGGCGATTGAAGGCAAAGGACAATGGATCGGAGTCGAGACCGGGCCAGCCGGGGGGGTGTTCGGGGATCAGTTCGAGGAGTTGGGACGCGATGGATTCGAGAGAGGAATGATCGGGGTGGCTCGACCGGTATTGAAGATAGGCGAGGAGTACAGCGCGGTTTTTGGGGAGAAATCGAGGAGGAAGTTCGGATGGAGGAATCCCTGCGGACTCGATGAGTTGGAAGAGCGGTCTGAGATCACCGGAAGATCTTTGAGCGCAGTAGCGTGCCCACTCAAGAGCGGATTGTTGGTTGTCGTGGCGGGCATAAAAATTGGCTAAGGACCAGCGTGGGAGCCAAGTCTTGCTGAGGGTGGCAGCATGGAGCAAAAGCTTTTCGGCTTGAGCCGGATTGTGTTGAGCTTCAGCCTCAAGGGCCGAACGGATCCACACCTCCGGGTCGCGGGGCGCTTTCTGGGCAGCCGTGGACCATGCACTCGAAGAATTGGGGCCTCGTTGCTGTTGGAGTTCCGCGCGGAGAGTGTAGCCATAGGCGTTGAGTGGATCGAGTGAGATGGCAGCTTCCACTCTCTCAGGGGTTGGATTTCTTCGGATGGAATCAGCTTGGGCCAGTCTCCATTGCCAGATAGAGCTGACGAAAAAGCCCAAAGCCAACAAGAAAGGATAGAGTTGCCGCCAAATCGTGTGGAGGGGGGAGAGCGAAAAGGCGGTCGCAGAAGAATTTGGCACTATCTCTAGACATACAGTCAGTTGGGCAAAGAAAAGTCTCAAGGAAAGTGGGGCTGAGGCGATAAGGCTAATGAGGGTTCAGCGGCAGAATCCACGAATAAAAGGGAGTGAGGCTTTAAGAAGGAAGATTTATGATCAATTTCAAGCGTAGTTTCGAGATTTTCTTATTGGGAATGTCGATCGGTGCAGCAATGATGGCCGATTCGTTTATCGGCGTAGCATCGACAAGAGGAAGCATGTCTGTCGATCATTCCTCTGTAAAGGGAAATGCCAATATTGTCCTTGGTTCCAAGATCGAAACGCTCGAATCGACGAGCCAATTACAATTGCAGAGCGGTGCGCAAGTGACGCTGAGCGAGGGGAGCAGTGTTGCCGTGTTCGGCGACCGAATGGAGTTGAAGCAGGGTGCAGCGCAGATCCACACAAAGAACGGTTACGGGGTAGAAGCCCTTGGATTTCGTTTCATGCCAGAGCAAGGAGAAGCGACAACACAGATCTCTTATGCCAAGGCCAACCGATTAATGGTTTCTGCGGTTCACGGGCCGGTAAAGGTTCTCAATCAGGAAGGGCAGCTTCTGGCGAAGTTGTCGCCCGGAACATCCTACTTCGTTGAAGAAGAAGCCGATCCGAAATCGGCGCGCGGGGCCGGGCAGCAGACCTCAGAAAAAACATCTGGAAAAGCTGGCGCCGGTACGAGAAGAGCTGGGAAATTCAGTCGATCCGCCAAAATCTGGACAGCAACCGGAACCGCGGCTGGTACCGCCGCTAGCATTGGCCTTGTCGTGGCTAACGCGAGCAAATAGTCTGAACTAACGAATTGAGTGGGGTCCGAAAGACTCCACTTCCAGCTTCAATCCACGTCCCAATTCCTTCCCCCAATCCAAGCTCCGGCTGGGGCCGCTGTGCCTCTGTCAAGAGTGCGCGCCACGCAGTTGGTTTCGCTCAGAAAGTGAAATTCAAAGTGAAATTCTTGCAGACCAGCCATTCTAAATCCAGTGGCGAGATCTCTCGCCGGGTACTGTTTCAGGCAGCTTGCGGCATGACTCCGCTTGGTTGGCAATTGCAGGCGGCAGAGGAAAAGGTTTCTGAGGCAAGCAGTGCAGTGGATCGGTTGCTGGATCGAGTCGTCGCTGCCGAGCAGAGGATGATGAAGATCCTCGGCGAGCGCAACCCCATCGTCGAAACATACATTCAGGAAGAAGCAAGCCCTTCGGGTAGCTCAAAAGACGGGCGGGACCATTACTTTCTTGGCCGGATGGTTTTGATCAATTCAGTGAACTACGTGTCGTTTGTCAAGCGAAGTATTGAAACGCCAGTCATCACCGAGAGCAAAGCGAAAGTCCGGTTGCCATTTTTCAAAAAATCGGGGCCAGTTGTGGAGAGCCCGGAGCCGGTGGCATTCCTTCCAGTAGGATTTGCACAGATGGCGTTAATCGATTCAAAATCCTTTGACCGTAAGACTTACAAGTTCGATTTCGTGCGCAGAGAGTTTCTTGGAGAAGTCCGTTGCCTGGTATTTGATGTGGCACCGATTGTCCAGGATCAGGCAGGCAAGTTCCTGGGGCGGATTTGGGTGGAGGATCAGGATGCGTGTGTAGTTCGGATGAATGGGACTTACACTTTTCGGAGCGAAGAGGGCGTTTACTTTCACTTTGATAGTTGGAGAGTAAATTCTGCTCCAGGTGTCTGGGTTCCTGCGGTGATTTACGTTGAGGATACGGTCTCACAACGAGATGGAGCGGGAGTCCGGACACTAGCCCGATTCAAGGGTCAGACAAGGATCTGGAGCTACGATTCACAAAGCAAGCGGAAGCTGGAAGAATTGACTTCGATGCTTGTCGAATCAGAAGGGCAAGTTAAGGATATCGACGCCAAGCAAGAGGTTTCACCGCTTGAGGGACAACGCAGGTGGGAGCGGGAAGCCGAACTGAATGTTATCGAAAGGCTTGAGAAAATCGGCTTGATTGCGCCGCGCGGCGAGGTGGACAAGATTCTGAATACGGTGGTGAACAATCTGATTGTGACCAACGAACTGGATCTGGAGGCACAGTGCCGGCTGCTGCTGACGACACCGCTTGAGACCTTCACAATTGGACACACCGTTACGATCAGCCGGGGGCTGGTGGATGTCTTGCCGGATGAGGCGAGTCTCGCGCTGGTGTTGGCGATGGAGCTGGCACACATAGCCCTAGCCCACCCGACGCGAACCGAATATTCCTTTAATGACCGCACGATGGTGGAAGACGAGACGGTGCTGGAGCGCTTCCGGTTCTCGAGGACAGCCGAAGAAGTGGCAAGTGCGATGAAGAAGGCAACCGTGTTGCTGGCAAACTCGCCCTACAAGGACAAGCTTGGCGGTGCGGGTCTGTTTCTGAAGGCTTTACAGCAAAAGAGCCCGAGCCTGCCGCGGTTGATTCAAGCAACTTTGGGCAACGATCTAACGATGTACCTGAAGACACCGGAATTCATGGAATTACTGGCCAAGGCACCGCAGATTGAAGATTCCAAGCTCGAGCAGGTTGCGGCTTTGCCGCTCGGATCACGGGTGAAACTGGAGCCTTGGGCCAACCAGAGCTACCTGATGAAGACTCGTTCGATTGCCCTACTGTCGGCTCGTGAGAAGATGCCTTTTGAGGTCGCTCCGGTGAATCTAAAGCTGACGAGGCTGGCGGCGACCAGCGCGCCGAAAACGGATGCCATGGTTGAGCCGGGCAGGCCCAAATGAGCTTTGAGGTGTCTACATCTCCCTCATTTTCAAGTCTGCAAGGGCAGAGTGGAAACCAAGGCGCAAGAAAGCTGGGCACGGGACTTTTGGCAAATGCTCTGCTTTTGGCATTGGTGGTTTGGGTGAAAGTACCTTCGAGTGATAGGCCACTTTTGACCCCGCGAATTCAATTGCTCAGCTTAAGCCGTCTGCCCGAAGCTTCACGATTCCCAGAATCCATAAAGCCGACGTTGGCACCGCTGAAGAGACATGCACCAAAGGCCAGGCTTGTGGAGACGCTAAGTCCTGAGACCACCCGTAATCTCGAGTTGCCTGCACCGCCTGGTATCACGCCAGCCAAAGTGGAGTTGAACGCAGTATTACCGTCTATTGAGGCTCCGTCGAGGCTAGCTCCCAAACCCGTTGTAGGCAGTTTTGCCAGCACACCGCCATCGGTTGCGCGCGATGATCGCAAGTCAGTAGGAGTCGCGATTGGTGGGTTTGGAAGTTCGGCTGCAAGACTCGATCAGAGGCCAAGCCCGACACTTGTGGAAGCGGGTTCGTTTGGTGGAGAGGAATCACGAACGGCCTCAAAGCCGGGCACCCGCGTCGGGTTGGCACAAGAGAATGGGTTTGAAAATTCAGACGCTTTGAGCCAGAGCCCTGGGCGCCAAGCAAAAGCAAGGATGGCGTTGGTCCAGGGCGCAGCCTTTGGAGGTAGCGGGCCTTCGCTGCCCAGGGTGCGCTCTTCAGCTACGATGATGGCAAGTTCTTTTGATGCAAGTCCTGCCAGCTCAAAACGCAATCGTTTGGAACGTGAAGCAACAGCGGAGACTGAGTTTAAAGGTGTCGAGATCCTGAGCAAGCCTCGACCACTCTATACAGAAGAGGCCCGTCGCTTGGGAATTGAGGGAGAAGTACAATTGCGCATCTTGTTTGGAGCCGATGGCAGACTCAAGGTGCTGGCATTGGTTCGCGGGCTCGGTCATGGGTTGGACGAAAACGCTGCTTTGGCAGCGGCTCAAATCCAATTTCGTCCTGCGAGCAAGCAGGGGCAAGCGGTAGAACAAGCCGCAGTAGTGCGCGTGCAGTTTCAGTTGGCAAACTGAGACTGGATCGAAGACTCAATGATGAACAGGAATATCGGGGGAATTGTAATGCAATGTCCGAAGTGTCGATATGACGGGATCCGACAAGCCAGACGAGAATGGTTTGATTTGCTTCCAGAAATCTTTGGACGAAGTGCCTGGCGGTGTGGAGGATGCCGGTTACGGTTTTACCGATCAGCACAGCTTTCGGGAAAGGTACCGCTGAGAAAACCAGCATGGCTGCGCAAATTGATGCGAAACAAGACGGCAAAGCACAGGATGTGGGAACAAATCACTATTCTGATTGCGGCACTTCTCATCTTTCTATTCTTCGTGCGGTTCTTGATAGTAGAACGTGTCCCCGCTTCTGAGGCATGCATTCGGGTCTTTGCCGGCTAAGTTAGAAGCCTAATTCTTTGAGCAGCATCTCTGCTTGGTAGATCTTGCGCAGAGATTCGATGATCCCCTGGCTTGCGACATGAACACTTCGAGCCTGCTTCTCGGTGTAAATGTAGCGATTGGGAAGCCCCTCCAAATTTCCGTCGAAGAGAATTCCGATGAGCTCTCCTTTGGTGTTCACAGTGGGGCTGCCACTATTACCGCCATGCGTATCGGCGGTGGTAACAAAGTTGAACGGAACACTGAGTGTGAGGTTCTTCTTGCGATCGAGCCAACGCTTTGGGAGAGCGAATGGGTCTGTGCCGGTTGCATGGCGGTACATGCCGCCGAAGTTGGTCATCCAGTTGATGGACTTGCCGCTAGCGTCTCGGTATCCAATAGCAGGGCCGAAGCTGACTCTGAGCGTAAAGGTAGCATCCGGGTAGACGTTTCCGCCAAGCGCATATTGCGCCTGGGCAAGTCGCGCGGTTTCGAGAGACTGCCGCGCCTGAACTCGATCTTCAAATTCCTTGCGAACCCTTCGCGCCTCCGGTTCGATAAGGCGGATGAGGCGAAGAAGCCCATCCGGGCTGCTTTGGACCAAATCAGCCGAAGCAGCCAATCGCTTTCGTTCGTCGACGGAAAAGAGCTTTGTGTTGGCAATTGCCTCGGAAGCGGCCTGCTCTGGAGTCCTACCCGCGAGTAAGGATATCATAACCGGGTTGTTAGGGCCCAAAACTTGAGCGCCAAATCGAAGGTACTCAGCCAGTACAGCAGTTTCGAGGCTTTCCGTTAGCGGGGCCGCACTGAAGATGGATTCTTCAAGGCTGGCGAGGCCGGCTTCGGAGTATTCCCGGAGGCGCTCACCGTTGGGCTTTTGACGCTCGGTGGCGTAGCGATAGATTCGGCGGGCAATGGGAAGAATAGATCCGTACTGGTTGGGTCCGTTCTCAAAGATCAGGAGGCCGGGGTAGATGGGTTTATAGGTCTCTGTGATCTCGCGAAGTTGATCCCAAACCGAACCAAACTGCTTCTGCTTGTCCGAGTCCCTGCTGATGGCCGCCTTGAAGGTAGCTTCTTCGGTCTTCTTGCGTGCCATAAAGGATGGGTCTGATAGACCCGTCATAAAACCGCTAAGTGCTTTGTAGCTGTTCTCAGTACCAAAGATTTCCTCCAAGGCTACACGAGCTTCTTCCGGACCCTTTTTCGAGTATTGTTTGAGAGCGGCAACTAGGCCACGGTTTCTTTCGAGATTCCATTTCACTGCAAAGTCGCGCTGAAACTCAAACTCAGCATAAGTTAGGAGGCGCCCAGTGGAACCAGGGTTGCCTGAAACAAACGTCAGTTCTCCTTTTTTCACTCCCTCCCGAGACCAGGGAAAGAAGTGGAGGGGCTTGAGAGGCTTGTCGTTCTCATAGACCCGGAAAAAACAAACGTCAAGGTTCCAGCGCGGGTAGGTGAAATTATCGGCGTCGCCACCAAAGAAGGCGATGTCTTTCTCTGGCGCGAAGGCGAGTCGAATATCGGTGTACTTCTGATATTCGTAAAGATGGTACTGACCGCCGCTAAATAGGGTGACTACGTCACAGCGATGGTTGGTGCGGTCTGAGCAAGCCTTCTCAATCGCGCTCATCTCAGCCCTGCGGCGGGTTGCCGCTTCGGCTGGAGTGGCAGATGCAGGCACGGAAGCTTTCACTTTTTCGGTGACATTTTCGATGCTAAGTAAAACATTCAGCTCAAGATCCGGGCATTTTCTTTCGTCGGATCGAGTCGCCGCCATAAAGCCGTCTTTCAGGTAATCGTGCTCGTTGGAAGAGAGTTTCTGGATGCAATCGGAACCAACGTGGTGGTTGGTAAAAACGAGTCCTTCGCCAGAGACGAAGCTCCCGGAACCTCCGTTGTTGAATCGGACACTTCCGAGTTGGAGCTTTTTGAGGAACCCGTCGGAGACATCAAAACCATACTTCGCTTTAATTGCGGCACGAGGGAATTCATTCAGGAGCCAAATTCCACCGTCGGCAATTCCCAAGGACGCAAAGGCGTGGAGAATTCCGTAAAAGAGATAGTTTTTCACTGCTTTTATGTTACCTTTTCACTCTTCGATGAGAAGTCTATTACTATCAATAGCTTACCTTTGCGAATTCCGCCGATAAACTTTGATTCTGCGTTTCCGTATGCCATACTGATAGGAAAGTTTAACGATGGCGCAAAAGCTTGTGGACGACGCAATCGTCCGCTACCACAAAATTCTCGAAAGCCAACCGCACGCGAACCTCGAATGGACCGATGCTCTAACGGAGCGGATGCGGGCTCATGGAATGATCGTGGGAACGCGTCTTGCCTCTCCTTTTCTTCGCCCTCATTTTTTGTCTAAAAAGCAATATGAGCAGATGAGCAAGGCGGGCGAGTCGTTGCTTTCCGCTATTGAGCGGATCGAAAATCTCGCCCTCGCGAACCCAAGCTTGTTGCAGCGCATGGAGTTATTGCCAGCCGAACGGATGCTCGCATTGATCGACCCCGGTTACAGCTTCCTTCACGTCGCCTCCCTTCTGAACACCAATCTGAACAATGGTTCGATGCAATTCCGGAATTTTCAGGCGTCTTCTGCTACCGGATTGGCTTATGGTGAATTGCTGGCTGACATGTTTTACGACGCTCCGCCAGTGAAGGAGTTTCGCAAGAAACACACCCTGACCAAGTTTGGCGGAACGAAATACCTCCTTTCAGCCATATTAAAGGCTTATAAAGCGTATGGCGGCAAGAAACAGCCTAATCTGGCTGTTCTCGAGTTCAAACAACCCTTTCAGACCATTGATGGAGCGGAGTATACGGTACTTGTGGAGCTTTTCCGCAAGCATGGGTATCAGGCCGAGTTGGTCAATCCAGAGCAATTGGATTATCGTAACGGGGTATTGACCAAGGGCGACTACCGGATTGATCTGCTCTACCGGGCCTCTTCGCTTCAGGAATTCCTTCTGCGATTTGATCTGAATCACCCGCTGGTGAAGGCTTATCGTGACGGCAAGGTCTGCATGGTGAATTCATTCCGGGCCGAGTTGGCCCAGAAGCGCGCCATGTTCAGTTTATTGACCGATGAAGTACTGACGGCAAAATTCCCTGTGGCCGAAAGAAAAGCGATCGCGAACTTCATTCCCTGGACCCGAATCGTAAGCTCCGCCAAGACACAACGGGCAGGCGAGACCATTGATCTTCCGGAATTCGTTTCGGCCAATAAGGACTCGCTCGTTCTGGTGCCGAACGATTCCACCGGAGCGTTGCCTGTTTTTGACGGGCCGAGTACGGAACAAGGGGCTTGGGATAGAGCACTCAAACAGGCGTTACGGGAGCGTTATGTGGTGCAGGACCGAGTGGAACCGGTAACAGCGATGTTCCCTGTGCTGTTTTATGGATCGATGGAAATGCGCGAGATGCAGGTGGACGTTCACCCGCACATGTTCCTTGGCGAGGTGAAATCCTGCACGGCGCATCTGAGTGCTGCCAATGCGGGATTCTCGACCATGGAAGGCGTGACGCCCACCTACCTGCTTGGCGGCAAGTAGTTTAGCGGCAGAATCGTTCGAGGACTGGCCTCAACCGGGCAAATCGTTCTTCCAACTTTGGAAGCATTTGTTCTACTTCTTCAAAATGCCCAACGCTTGAGGCGTTTTCAATTCCCTTGGCTAGAGAAACTAGCGCATCCCCACCTGCATTGGCTGCAGCACCCCGAAGTGAATGTGCAATTCGGCTACCAGACTCGTTATCGTGCCGGATGAGGGCATCGTGAAGAGCCATCAACTGTCTGGGCGCATCTTCGAGGAAGACCCCAACGATACGCTTGGCCAGAATCTCATTGCCCATCATTCGATCAATCAAGTCATCGGGATCGAAGGAGACGGGATCCGAAAGCCAGGACGCCCAGATCTGCGTTTCGCAAGGCAAGCTAATGATTGCATCGAGACCGGAGGCGCTGCGCAATGGATCCATAGTATTGCCCCCAGAGGCAGTGGTTCCGATGCAGGGTGGAGTGGGCCGGGCTGATGTTGCGGAGTTTCTTGCAATGATTGAGGCAGCGGCCAGTGCGGCATGGGGATCGGGGTCGAGATGAATGAGGCAAAGGCTCCAGTGCTTGTCAACGAGTGCGGCAAGGGCTTGCGGGACACCCACAACCCAATGAGGATCTGGCTGGCAGTAAGCGTTGAGTTGGTCGAGAATCCCATGGTCGAAGCTGGATTTGCCGACAAAAAGAACAGGGCGCAGAGCGAGGGTTGAATTAGGCATTGGATTGTGATTCAGGCCGCCTGGACCTTGCCTTCCTGGAGTTGATAGTAAACGGAACGGAGGTGTCGTTTGGATTCGACTTGTGGACAGAAGTTTCCGAGGCTCTCCATCGAGCCGATGATGAGAGATCCATGTGATTCAAGCCGCTGGGAGAGCCGCTGAAAGAGCGAAGCTTTATCCTTGTCATTGAAATAAATAGCGACATTGCGGCAAAAAATGATGTCGAACTTGCCCATGCTGGAGAAGTCCTCCATAAGATTGAGCCGCCGAAAACTGGTGAGGACGCGCAATTCGTCACGAATCTTCCAGCCCTTGAGGTCGGCGATAAAGTTCTGGTCACGCAAGGGGTCACTGAGACCACGGCCCATCTCGATGGAGTTGTAGTAGCCGGAGCTGGACCTGGCGACAGCCTCGTCGGAAAGATCGGTGCCGACCAGGCGGAGGTTGTGTCGGTGGGGGTCGCCGAGCATCTCGCGCAAAAGGATCGCAATGCTGTAGAGTTCTTGCCCGGTGGAACAGGCGGCACTCCAGATCCGGATGGGAGGCTTAAGCGTGCTGCGAGCCTGCCGGTCTAAAAGTTCCGGGATCAGTTTGTGACGGAGCAGATCGAAGGGGCTGGTGTCACGAAAGAAGAGGGTCTCGCCGGTAGTGATGCCGTCGATGATTTTGCGTTTGAGTGCACCGGAGCTATCCGCTTTGGCTTTGCGAATCAAGTCGGCAAATGAAGCGCAGCCGCTGCTTTCGGCCAAGGCAGACAGGCGACCTTCCACCAGATAGTCTTTGCTTGCTTCGAGCACGATTGCCGATATCGAATATATGTAGTCAAAGACAAGTGTGTGCTCGCTGGTCAGCAATTTCATGTGGGTTTACCCTGGCCGAGCAAATTGAGAAGATGCCCGGCAATGCCGTCAAGGGGAAGTACGTCGTCGACGGCACCGGTGGCAACCGCCTCCCGGGGCATGCCGTAAACCAGGCAAGTGGCTTCGTCCTGCGCGACTGTGGCGCAGCCGGACCGTTTTAGGAGCCGCAGACCCTGTGCGCCGTCGTTGCCCATTCCGGTAAGAATCACGCCGATAGCCGAGCCCGGAGCCTGGAGGGCGACGGAACGGAAGAGATAATCGACCGAGGGACGGCAATGATTTTCAGGCGGATCGTCGTTGATCTCGATGCGGATTTCGCCGTTGGCTAGCGACTTGATTTTCATCTGTCTTCCACCAGGAGCAAGATAAGCCAGGCGGGGCGAACCGATTCGCCATCCTCCGCTTCCTTGATCTTGAGGGCACACTTGCGTTGTAGACTTTCAGCCAAGGCCCGGGTGAAAAGTGGAGGCATATGTTGAACAATCAAAATCGGCACACTCAAGTCGGCGGGAAGCAGTGGGAGGACTTGGGCCAGGGCTTGAGGGCCACCGGTTGAGACACCCATGACAATCAGTCTTTTCGCCTTGGAGCCAAGCCTAGGCGCGACCGGGCAGACAGCCTGAAGGGGGATTGTCACGCTTTGAGTCCGCTCGCGGGCAAGAGCGCGTTCGGCAAAGGCCTGAATCCGGGGCGCGAGACTCTCCTTGAGGATTTCGAGACTCCGCACGCCTTCCGGCTTGGTCACAAAATCGAAGGCACCCAGTTCTAGAGCTCTCATCGTGAGATTGCCGCCCTGAACCGTAAGTGCACTCAGGACAATGACGGCCGGTTTCTTGCGCCAGCTCGAGATCGCCTCCAGAACTTCGATGCCATTGAGTTCAGGCATTTCGATATCGAGTGTCATCAGATCTGGTTGGAGCTCTTCGAGTTTGGTCAGTGCCAGACGGCCATTGCTGGCCGTACCGATCAGCTCAAGATCCGGGATACCGGAAAGAGCATCCGCGACAGCACGACGATAAAGCGCCGTGTCGTCGACGATCAGGGTGCGGAGCTTTCTAGGGGCTGGTACGGGATGAATCATGAGAGCTGAATCCTTGGAGAGTTAGCGTGCCCTTACCGTGAACCGATCGATGGTCTGGTTCAGTTTTACGGCCATGGCATTCAACCCGTCGGCATGATCCTGAATTTGAACGTTGACGGCATTTAGTTGTGCCGCTACCTGGTTTACGTTCGCAGCGTCTTTGGCGATTTCGAGTGAAACCGAAGAGGACTCTGCGACCCTCAGATTCGCATCTTTCATTCCGATAGCGGCTTCGGCGATGTTGCGTGAAATGTCTTGGGTGGTCATCGACTGCTGCTGGATCGCTGCGGCAATCGAATTGACCAAATCGTTGACTCCCCCAACGATAGCCGAGACCCGGGAAATTTCTTCGGTACCACTGCGAGTGGCACTTTGCACACTCTCGATGCGGCTGCGGATGTCTTCAGTGGCGGCAGCGGTTTGTTGAGCCAGCTCTTTGATCTCCACGGCGACAACGGCAAAGCCTTTGCCGGCGACGCCTGCCCGGGCGGCTTCAATAGAAGCATTCAAGGCGAGAAGATTCGTTTGAGCCGAGATCGCCTTGATGGTGTCCGTTACTTGACCGATGGCATTGGCCGACTCGCTCAGTCGCTGCATCTGCTCGAGGATCAAATCGGCCTGGCGGCTAGCCTGAGAGGTCGTAGAACGGGCTTGTTCAGAACTAGAGGCAATGCCGGCAATGGTCCCGGTCATCTGAGCCGAAGCTGACGCCACACTACCGAAATTGGTGGTGGCTTCGTCCATGGCAACGGCGATCGAGTTGATGTTGGAGCTCAACTCTTCTGCGGCAGCGGCTGTCGATTGGGCCCGAATTACGGTGGAGTCCACGCCCAAGCTCAAACTCTTCGAGCTCGAGTCCAGTTGCGCGGAAGACTCAAGCAGAACAACTACGCTTTGTCGCAAGTCTTCTATCACCGAGTTGAGACTAGTGGACACGGCGCGACTGGCCTGCGCTAGTTTGCCAACCTCGTCCCCACGGAGCAGATACCGCTCTGGCAGGCTGCCACTAAGATCTTGTTCTGAAACCTGAATCAGGTTTGCGACCACATCGGAGAGCGGCCGCGTAATTCCACTGACAATGGCAACAAGGAGGAAGGCAGCGAGGCCCAGGGCTAACAGCGTCCCGAGGATGATCTTCATGCGGTAGCTGCCATAGGCGGCAATACGCATTTCGAGAATTTTGTCGAGTTCGCTGGATGCGGCCATCGATAACGCGAACAGCGAATTGCGGGCCGTCGAATCCGAGGCTTCAAGCTCGGCAAGAGATACGTTTTGCCCCTTGGCAAGTTTCGACAATAGCCCAAGATGAAGCTGCTGTTTGGCAACGTAGTCAGCGGCCAATGGCTCGATTGTTGGTTTGAGGCTTGCACTTGGGCCACGGGCAGCTTTGCCGTTTTCGACAATCGCCGTTTCCAGGTCACCCTTGATTCTCTGCATGTCTGACTCGTCTATTAGTGACTGATAAACAGAAATCTGCGTACGATCGGCCTCATCGAGCCACCGGGCAGGCGGCCGGGACGAGACAAATGCCTCTAGAGTATTGAGCCGATCAAGTGCTTGCGCCGAAACAACCGAGGTGACGTCCGCCAGATAATAACTATCCATTTCGGGATCCAGCGTCAGGTTTGAGCCGTCGCCAGCCTTGGTAATGGAGGAGCGGACTTCGCGGGTCCATGCCTCCAGGCCTTGCTGTCCGGCATTGCGGCGGCTGGCATCAAGAGCGGAAAGCCGTGCAGAGAGATTGGCTGGAAGACCAAGCGATTGCGCAACTGCATCGAGTTGAGTTGAGAAGGAGCGCATGTCGGCAGAAACGCCCAGACGAGGGTCTTGCGCTAGCAATGCAAGCAACGGGCGCTGGACCTCATTGCCCTTCATTTCCTTTTGGGCAAAATCGATATTGACGGCGAGTTGCTCGACATTGAAGTAGAAAAGCACCATCATGGGCAGGAGTAAAGAACTTGCACCGAGCAAGACTCTTCGACGGATCGAAGCCTGATTCCAAAAACTCAGCCAGAAGCTCATTTGTTTGTTCCTTGTCTATTGGGGCAGGTTGCCTGCGAGTTGAACCGACTCAAGCAGCGCCGTGGCATCCAGAAGCAAGACAACGCGACTGGATGCTCTGTAGACGCTTCGGCAAAACTTCAATTGTTCCTGGGGGATATTGGCAGGGGGCACTTGCAAATCAAGATCGGCAACTTCAGTTACTTCGCTGACTTGATCGGCCAGCAACCCGGTATATTCACCGTGGTCTTCGACAATGAAGATTCGACTTTGCCGGGTAAGGCTGGCGGGAGGAAATCCAAGGATCAAACCGATGTCGATCAAGGTCACAATGCGGCCGCGCAGGTTGATAACACCAACCACTTCGGCTGGAGCATGCGGTACCGGACTAATCTCGGCCACACGGATCACTTCAAGTACGATTGCGGCATCGAGGGCGTAGAGCGAATCGCGCAATTTGAATGCGGCCAGAAGATTGGTTCGCAATGGCTGTAATTCTTCAGTCTTGATCATGGGTGGGATGTCCTGTGCCAAGTCTAAATCTGGAATTGGGCGACGGTTCGGTTGAGCTGTTCAGCAAGTGTACTCAATCCAGCGGCACCTGCACTCATGCTCTGGCTCCCGGCGGAGATCTCTGATGCCACCTGCCTTACGGCATGAATGTCGCGAGCGATTTCACCGGAAACGCTTGAGGATTCTGCCACCCGGCCGTTGGCATCGGCGACACCGATTGAGGCCTCGGAGATGTTCCGGGAGATGCCACGAGTTGAGGCAGCCTGCTCTTCGATTGCAGATGCGATGACGCCAACAATGTCGCTGACTTCACGAATTACCTGGCCTATTTTGTCAATCTCAAGAATGCCGCTTGAGGCTGAGCTTTGTACACCTTCAATGCGGGCACGGATGTCGTCGGTAGCTGTGGCGGTTTGCTGGGCCAGAGCTTTAATTTCGTTGGCGACAACGGCGAAGCCCTTACCGGCAACGCCGGCCCGGGCGGCTTCAATCGTGGCATTGAGAGCAAGCAGGTTGGTTTGGGAGGAAATCTCGTTGATGGTCTCGGTGACCTTTCCAATCTCACGCGCGGCCTGGCCAAGAGTTTGCATCTGCCCGGTAATGCGTTGTGCCTGCATTCGAGCGGCATCTGTGATCTGGCGAGCCTTCTCAGAGTTGGCTGAAATCTCGCCAATCGTACCCGTCATTTGGGCCGTAGCCGCAGCTACAGAGGCGAGGTTGGTGGTGGTTTGTTCCATTCCGACCGCAACACTGTTAAAATTTGCGTCCATTTCTTCAGCTGCCACGGCAACACTCTGCGCTCTGTCGCTCGCACGCTGGGATCCGGCATTCATTTCAGCCGAACTGGCGCTCAATTCGGCAGAAGCATCCACCAACTTACGAGTCCCCGTATTGATGTCCTGCACGATTTTACGAAGGTTTGTGGACATTGTCTGCAAGGCTCGGGCAAGAATACCGAATTCGTCCTGCCGCTCCAGCATTCCAACCTGAACTTGGCGGGAGAGGTCTCCACTGGAAACCGATTCCAACTGGCTTAACACCTCGCCCAGCGGTTGGGTAACAAGTTTGGTGAGTAGCATTGTCTTGGTAAAGGCAGCAACTATAGCCAAACCGAGGCCGAGCAACAGACCCGAGCTAGCCTGGTCAACGGAAGCAAGAATATCTTTGGCCGTTTCTTCGCCCGTCTGCCGGTTGTAGCCATGCATCTGATTTTGGGCTTCATCGAGACGGCGTTGCTGATCGATAAGGTTATTCTGATAAAACGCAAACGCCCTCTGCTTGCCGCCACTGGAAGAACTCAACTGGATCAGTTCACTCGAAAGCTTCAAGTAGCTGCTTCCCTCCTTCTGCAGAGCGGCAAAGAGTTCGCGGTTTCTCGGCTCGTGGATCGTCTTTTCATAATCGGAAATGATTTTGCCAATCCGTTCTTGGATGAGTCGATTCTCGGATTCAAGCCGGTTCATTTCGAGTGGACTGGTTTCGGAGAGGTGGTTCCGTAGCACCAGTTTTCGCTCCTGAGTAAGAATCCGGTATTGAGCAATCAGATAGCCACCGGGCAGCGTGTCATTGGTGATCCGGTGTGCGGCAACATTGATGCCCTTCAGTTGTGTTCGCGTATAGAGCCCGAGGCATAGCAGCACGGTGAGCACCACGCCGAAGCCGGCGAACATCTTAGTTTGAATTTTCCAGTTATTCATTT
>ENA-ORBV01005233-ORBV01005233.1-microbial-mat-metagenome-genome-assembly--contig:-NODE-5233-length-24078-cov-9.948127_pt1 | contig 24078 bp, 19 predicted proteins | sample MGYA00237777_ERZ505514 | MGnify/ENA primary metagenome ERZ505514 (study PRJEB26160, sample SAMN06269048) | microbial mat metagenome | isolation source: Oligotrophic lake microbial mat | place... | reverse complement strand
ACGACGATGAGATAATTTTAAATTAAAATATTACTTTTGGGCGGTAGTTTACTGCTTTACATAGGAGGTGCTGTTATAAGCCGTTTTTTTCTGTCGTGTCATTGATTACTTGATTTATTTAACCACCCATTTGTTTTTTAATTACTTCTGCTACAAGGTTTGTCCCTATATCTTTGGCTGCGTCTAACACCCATTTGCCCGCAGTCAATAATGATTTTACAACCTTGTTTCCATCCTTTGTTTTTGTAGCTTCTTCTGCATTCACAACTTCGCCAATTGCAATGTAGTGTTCTGGTAAAGTTGCTTTACCAATTAATTCTTGTTTTAATTTTGCAAGTTCTGAACCAAGAAGTTCATAATTTGTATTGTCGGGCAATGTGTAATTTGTCTGATTAAACACATTGTTGTTTGCACTTGAATTTGGTCCAACTGCACCAGCTTGGTTAATGTTGTATTGGTCTCCCATTTTGTGATAATGATTATTAGTTACGAAATATTTTTCTACTTTCTCTGATTGCTCTTGCGGTAAGAAATGTTGCCAATGGTCAACGTCTGTATAAAAATCAACTGTCTTGTGGTCTTTATAATTTGCATTTCCAAAATCTTCTTTGTCGTAATGAAAAGAAGTAAATATATTGAAGTTGAAAACACCAAAAGAAGATGAACATTCAAGATAGACTATAAACCTATTTTTCTTATCATCTCTAAATACATTTTTTTTAAACTCTCTAGTTTCGTCTCTTGTGTCAGTGATTACAATTTTGTCAGGAATAGCAAACTCAGGAAGTTGTAATGCGTAGTATGTTAAATAATCTCTTTCAGTAGGAATTCTTTTCCAGATGGTTTTAAAAACGAAATTGTCTCCTTGCTTAAAAAAACTGTCAGAGGGTAATTCTACAAGTCGGCAATTCGCAGCCTTTGTGTCAAATAAATTTTCATACCCTTTCTCTAAAAAATGGAATGGGGCTTTAATGTCATTGGCATAGTCTGGCGGAAATGCAACCCAAAGGTCACCAATTTCATTTGATGCTTTCATTTGGAAAGACCTTGCTGTCCCGTCCCAGTCAATTTGTTCAATTATGATTGCATTTATGTTCATAGTCGTGTCGTCTTAAAATGGCTTATAACGTTTTGCAGCTACAAGAAGTTGGCGATTTTTACCACAAATGTTGATGCGGAGAACCAAACTTTGATTAACCATAAATGTGTCTGCGGAGCACTGAACCGCCAATTTCTTGTAGGTGCTGTTACCGGATGCCCTTCTGTTTGTCCGAAGATGTGTCATGTCTTCTCGGGTGGAAGAAAAAATACTCTCTTAAAAAAATTGCCTTCAGCGTTGGCTTGTGCGTTTTTTAAGAGTGTATTTTTTTGTGTGAGGGCTTTTTTCATTTTCATTCTCTCCATGATTTAGGAATTAAAGCTTTGTCGCCTCTCCATTCATCAACCTTGTGAATATTGTCAATGCCCTGCCATGTAATTTCTGGAGCATGTTCAACAATAATTATTTGCAATTTATTTTTTGTTCTCTTAACACAATCGGCTGCTGCAATAAATATTTTTCTCGTTTGTGTTAAGTCGTCTGACTGTGAAGCAAACTCTGCAAATGTCTTTACTCCGTCAATTGCTTTTGGAACATCTTTAGGGAAATATACTTGACTTGGTTGGTCAATCAAAATAAAAGAAGGAACGAAATTGTGTTTAAGAGAAAGGAAGTGTTCGTGTAAAGCAAACATTACTGAAAGGTGGTAGCCCATCCAGTTTGCACCACTTCCAACCTCCCACAAATAATCTGAACGGTTTGAACCTGCAGAAAGAATTTTCAAAGTGAGATTAGCAATGTCAAGTTCAACTGGGTCGTCTGGTCTGTCAATGTCAAGTAATGAAACATAATGTGAAATGAGAACTGAAATTCTTTTCAAAATTGTTTGTTGATTATTTTTTGCCTTTATGTCTTTCAACTTATCGCCTAAATCTTGCAAACTTTTTTGCAGGGCTTTTATTTGATTGTCAAGCGAACTATCAATATTTGTTGACACTACATTTTCTAATGCTTGTTCAAGCCGTCCAATGAACTTGTAAAGCTCTTCAATGGTTTGCCTCTTATTATTTTCTTCCGTTGACTTTTTATAAATGTCTCTCAAAATATCTCTGCTGGTGTTCACCTTTGTTTCAAAATCTCTAATTTCTGCTTTGATGTCGGATATTTCTTTGTCAAGGTTTACATCTTTCGTATTTACTGCATTTGAAATAATTTCTAAATTTTTGTTATAAACTTCCAACGATTCAATCTGCTTTTGTGCCATTTCATTTTTGGACTCACAAAACGGACAATACTCATGATTGAGTTTTTCCTTAAACCAACTAACGGGTTCTAATCTTTTCTGCTGCGTTACTACTGTTTCTTTGTATTGAGTTGTTGAAGTATTTAGACTTTGAAGTTTTGAAAGGCGTATTTTGCGAATACCAATTTCGTTTTGCAAAGTTCTTTCCTGTGTATTTAATTCTGTTTGTAATTGAACATCTTTTTCACTTGTGCCTGTTTGATAAATCGGAATGGGATTTTCTTTGAAGTTGGTTATAACTAAATTTAGTTGAAAGAGATATTGCTGTGCATCATAAAATTCAGTATCTCTCGGAATGTCTTTCACTAAACCCAATTGAATACTTCTTGAAAACAATCCTCTCAAATTATTTACCCATGAATTAACTGCGGCTTTCTTAGTTGAAAGTTCAAGTTGAAGTTTTTTAAGATTAGTTTCTAATTCTTTTATCTCTCTTTCCAAAGCCAATGCCTCGTTGTTTACTGCTCCGATAATTAAGGGGAATATTGTCCTTAGTTTTTGTTGATGCTCAACGGTGTCGGCTTTGTAAAAAAGTGCGTAAGGATTGGCAACGATATGTTGCGGTTGAAATTGAAATGCACTTGTATCTCTGAAACTTGCTGCACCACCAAAATTGTTTTTCGGATTCTCTAAATCAAATCTTTCAGAAGATAAACCTGCAAGTTGATTCAATCGGTTTATTACTGCATCTCTGTTCGCTTTGTAATCATTTGCGTTTGTGAGTTTGTCAAGGTCAATGGGCTCTACTTGTTCAATCATTATCATTTCATTAGTTGAGAAATGACGACCTGGTTCTTTTCGTAAAATCACTAACTCGGTTTTCTCCGCGACCAAATGCACACCGAACCATTCTGTCATATCTCTGATTATTCCAACTGGAATAGAACACTTACCGCTGCCAAGACAGTAATCAATAATATGAACAAGAGCTGATTTCCCTTTATGACTTTCGCCTGTGATTACATTTACTTTATCCAACTCAAACGGAACGACTTGTTTCTCTTTTTTTGTGTCTTTCGGATAAAGAATAATGTTTTTGATTTTTAGTTTCATTTCAAAATTTTATTTTAAGCATGATACAGATTTGTTCAAATGGTAAAGCACCAAACCAAAATCCTAATCTATCTGCACCACTAATTATTTTTTTGATTTCAGCATTGTAATGGTCTGTCTTGACCTTTGTTTCTATCGGTAAGATTTCGTTTAACTCTTTATTATATGTAAGCAGTTTGCTTTGGTAAGCAAGATTCAAAGATTTGAAAGTTTGTTCTGACATATCTTCCATTCTTTGTTGAAGCCCTGCTGGAATTTCTCTATACCCATTTATCGCATTGAAGAAACCGCCTTCAAATCTTTTGCTGTAAATATTGTCTAAAGATTTCTCATGAAAAAGAAGTGGCAAAACAGGCATGACTATAGCCAAACTTGGTCCCTTTAAATTTTTCTTCTCAATGAAATATGCATTGGTGAACTTGTGCAATGCCAAAGCTCCAATTCCTATGTTCTGAATTATATCGTGTTCAATTAACCTACTCATTCTTTTGTAAAATGTTTTTCCCAATGAGGATGCCAACCAATTTCAAGCGTATCAGAAAGTTTCAGGAAGCTGCCTTTAGTGAAATAAGGTTCGGTTTCGTTCCCTCTGATTTTTGCTAAGTAACCACTGACTGTTGTATCATATATCTCAAAAGCCAATGCAGATAATTGTTCGTCTTTCATACTAACATTGTATTGAGTCATTTTTCTTCTGAATGCTTCTTTCCACCTCACTATACTTGTGTCATCCATTGCTAATAGTTCCTTTCCTGTAATATCTCCTTGTAAAACAAGTATCGTTCGTTGGTGTTCTGAATAAAAAAAATCATCAATTGCATCAATTATTATATTCTCCTTGTCGTAATGTTGTATCAATTCTAATTGCTTTACAAATATCTTTTCTTTTGCTTCTGCAATATTGTCTTTGGTGATTTCAACCTGCAAAAATCTTTTTGCTAAAATTTTTATTTTTTTATCACCTGCATTTTGCCTTGCCTTTTGTAGTCGCTGATTGAACTCTGTTTTCTTTATTACTGGTGCTTTGCCATTGTCAAGTTGAATAAGAATGCTATCATTTAACCAACCTCGCAAATCTATAATTACATCTTGCTTGATGTCGTCATTCAATCCTAACTGACTTGCAATTTCTTCGTTCCTTTCTTCTAATGAATTACTGTCAAGCAAATGGATTAGGGGAATAAGTTTTTTAAGGACATCTTCATCTGCTAAAACCTTGCTAACAGTATTTTTTAAAGTTTCGGGTGGTTTTGTCGCTGCTGTTTTTAATAAAACAATTACTTCGTCAATTTCCTTAGGCTCTTTAGCAGACGCAATTTTTTTGATTAAAGATTTTTCGTCAAGTTTTTTGTTAGTAACACAAACAAGTTTTGTGTTCTCGGGATTTATTTTTCCGTTTTTAATATCGGCTGCCCAAATCATCAGTGTATTCCAAAGGTCTTTACTTCGGTCTTTGTATGGTTCTCCGTCTGCTTGAATACTACTCTTGTCTTGTTCCCTATAAACAACATTTCCTTTTTCATCAACTGCTGCAACATCATCAATCAATTCAATAGAAACACTGTGATTGTTTTTGCATGAACACAAAAAAACCAAAGCCCTGTCAGGTTGAAATAAATAACCCGCCATTTGCCCTGTTGCTGAATGTGTTGTATCTGCCATATTATTCTATTGGGTCAATTTTGGATTTGACTTAACTTAAGGGCACGCTTAATCATGTGAATGTTGTACTAATGCAAAAATAATAAGTGCTATAAAAAACACTCCAATGTAAAACATCTGAAAATGGTCTATTTCAGTATAATCAAAAAAAAGTTTCTCTATTATTTTAAGTGATGTGTAAGACAAGAGAGATGAAAAGAAAAGTTTCTTAGACAAATTCAAATAATTCTTTGCACTTGGATTCGGTTTATCTGTTTTATTAATCAATCTTTTCCATTCCAAATCGTAATAATTTAAAAGTCCAAACAAAATAAAAATTGGTAAAAAGTATAAGAATAAATGTTCAGAAAAATTTAAAATAAATGGAAATTTATCTACTGTCGGTATTTCCGTAAAATGCTTTTTAATGTCTAAAAAAAGTTGAAACCCTGCATAGGCAATTGTTGTCATTAGCAACAAACTGATTAAATAAAATAAAAAATTATCTATAATTTTTTTTAAAAGTATCTCCCTTCCAGTTTCTTTAGAAAACTCGTTGATAATATACCAAATTTCCCGAACCCAATTCCAGAATTTTGTCATTTTGGATTGTTCATGTTTACTCATAGGTCAAGGTTATTAATTGTATTTCTTATTTTAAATTCTAACTCAAAACCATTATAATTATTCCTGTCAATAAAGCTGTTGTTATCAATTTCAATCTCAGTTTCAAATTCTGATTTATCCCAATTGCTAACAACTATATACTTAAAAGAATTTTTATACTTTGATTTTAGCTCTAAAAGAAATTTTAACCCTAACTCATCATGACCTTTTTCAAGTATTACATCGATGATGAATAAATCAATGTTAGTAGGAATAACTGAAATTGCATTATCATTTTTAATTTCTTTTATGAAATCGGAAAGATTGACTTCATGGAATTCGAATTCGAATTCTGATAATAGAACTCCTTCTTTAATCGTGCGATAATGATTAACATTATCTTCAAGTATTAGAATTTTTTTATTATTGTCCATTTGCTTTAGAAATTTTTATAGATATGGTAAACTCATTTTCATATGGCTTTTGAGGAAGAATAATTGTAATGTAATTCTTATATATATTCTGGATTTCAAAACACATTTTTAATCCATATCCTTCACTTTCATCAATGTTGTCATTTTGTTTGATTTGATTTGAAAATATTAACTTCAAAAATTCCTCATTTTCCTCCCAATTAATTTTTCTGTTAATTCCATATTTCTTTTGGTTAATGAGGATTTCAGGAATGACACAGTCAATGAAAGCAATCGGAAGATTAATATTGTCAAATGGGTTTTCGTTTAATAAACATACGACTTCTTGAGTATTTAATGTTCCAATGTCATCGCCAATTTTATCTGATTCATAAATTATCTTGATTAAGTCGATAAAGTTATCATGAAAAAATGCTTTTTGACTATCTCTTTTCTTTGTGCTAACCCCAATTTGACCTTTAATTGAATTAGTGATAACATTGAATTCCTTAAAGAGAAATGACCCCTTTCTTATATATTCTTTTTCTAAAGCTAATTTGACATCTACCTCTCTTTCGTCAATTAGTATTTTGCTTTTAATATTTTCATATTGTTGGATTATTTGGCTCTGGTAGGCAGTAAAGTTACCTATACCGTGTTTCAAATGTCGCTGATAATTCATTACAGTTCTATTCTCCAATAGCTCGAAAAATGTATTATTTGAGGTTTCTCTTTTTATGAATTCGCTTAAGGATTTACGAATTAATAGTAATAATCTCAATTTTGATTCATCAATGCGATTACCAGTTTCAGAGATTATTGTAATAACTGCCTGTGTAAATAGTTTTCTATTCTCTGTTAAGTCGGAAATTCTAATTGTTAAAATTGAATATTCGTTCTTAGAGTCCAATTCCTTAATTTCAGAGTATTGCTTTATTTCATCAGCATTAAAAATGCCTTCTCTGTAATGAAGCTTGCCTGCACTTTTATATATTTCAATATTTGAAAGAGCCCCATCAACATTGTTTTTAATGTTAGGATTAAACATTTTTACAGTCAATGAATTTTTGAAACTTTCTTTATTTTCAAAAATTCTTGTTTTGTAATCTGAATTTTCCTTGATGTATGGTTCAAACGAATATAACTGGTTATCATTTGGCTCATTCAGATTTCCATAGTTTACTGTAAAATATATTGAATTTACATCTTGCTCTAAAATCCGATTAACGCATTCAAGAATTTGCTTCACCTTTGATTTTAAATCCCCTTCGTTTGATTTGGCTACTGTGTTCTCTTTCAAACTCCAATTAAATAGTTTGCTCTGTAAAAGAATAAAATTCTCAAAGGAACTTTCACAATTTTCAACTAAGTTGTTTTTTATTACTTTAAACATAGGGTCATTGCTATATGTAGTAGCAATGCTATTTATATTTTCAGTATTTATTTTCTTACTTGAATTTGCACTTTCCTTGATTTTATAGTATTCCCAAAATCTTTCAATTATCGCTGTGTTTTCTAATTTTAGTAACCTTAAATAGTGATTGAAATTACCGTTCGAATTATCTAATGGATTGTATTTGTAACTAAACAAATTCTCTTCATTGATTATGTTTTTTTCTAATTTTATTGCTTTGGTTTCGTGTTCATCAATTAACTCTTGAACCAATGAAATAAGTTGATAGATAAATTTCTTTGATGATATTGGGGCATATTTACTACTCTCCCTGAGTTGATTAAATTGTAACTCAAAGTCATATTTTCTTTCGTCAAATAAACCTGCAGACTGATAATTTAGAATTGCTAAATCGTTTTCTTTTATGCCATTAATAAATATTGAGTACTCTGAATCATCATTTTCATTGGGCTGTAATATGTGCTTCAATTCCTTAAAATATTCCTTAATAAGCAATTTCCCTGGCAGATACTCAGTTGTATTACATAGATTCTTTAGACTTAAAAATATTTTTTCATTGCTTTCCTTAAACGCATTATTTAATTCTATTTCTTTTTGATAAATAATATTTATGAAACTTTCTAAGGATTCTAAAAATACTGGATGGAAAATATAATTACTTTTCAGTTGAACTGACCTTTTTAGTAAAAATTTTAATCTCTGAAATTTTGAGAAATAATTTTTAAAACTTACTTCAAAGAATGGTTTTAAGCTGTCTTTAGTGATGCTTTCAATTTCTACTCTTAAAACTTCAAGTTCGGTAATTATCCAATGAAATGCAGAACTTCGAATGTCTTTGTAATAAATTAATGGTGTGCTGCAAATTATTTTCATTAGAACATATTTAATATTATGGGCGTACTTCTCAATGATTTCTTTATGAGAAATATCTTTTTGGATTTCGCTTAAAATGTAATCCTGTAATTTATCGAATGAATTGGAATTGGAATTAATGTAGTCGGATAACTTATGTTTGTAATGATATATAGAGTTTCCATTTTCTTTAGTTTCAACACTTGATATTTCAAACAGTTTGTAAAATTGATTTAGTACAATTAGTTGAAATAGTTTTTTATCAAAGTATGTTAATTTATCCTTGATTCTATTGGGAACATTTTTTTCAATGTCAACTGGTTCAAGTTTGTTTATCTTAGTAAGAAAAAGTTCTTTAATAGAATCAAGTGAAGATGTTTCCGCCAAATATTTATATCTAATAACTTCCTTGGTTAATGGAAATTCATTGTTTGGTTCTTCTATTGTAGGATTGTTGATTTTTGAAAAATACAATAGTCTTGATTGTTTGTCATTCTTTTGATTTGGCAACTTAATCAGTAAGTTGTCCTCACAATCATAAGACATACGATTAATTAGAGAGATGCAATAATCAATACCTTTGCAGGTGTTAACTTTATTACGAATATACTTTATAATGTAATTTGTTTCGAGAAATGATTTTATAGTTGAGAGGACATCGTCCACAAAAATCACAATATCCGCTTGGTATAAACCGTCTGAATAAAGTGATTCAGTATTTTCAATATAATCTTCTCCTAAAGATATTGTTAAACAATTGGCTGTATATTCAAATAGATGTTCGTTGACTAAATCTATAAAATTGGATTTCGTTCCAGTTGCAGGAGTAACAAGTACAACCTTTTGATATTTTAAAAATTCTTCATTAAAGACTTCCTTTTTCAATTTTAAAAGCCATTCAATTATTTTCTCTTTATTGTTTGAAACTATTTTGCCTGATTTTGAAAAATACAAATAATGGTAGTCACCTTTTACTATGTTTCCATATAAAATGGAGTTTTTCAAATTGACAGGATTGTCTCCGTAAAAATTATTCATTTTGGTTTTAGGGAAACCAAAAATTAAAGTAGGAGTGATTGAGGTTTTACCAGTTTCAATTAAGCATTTTTCGTCAGTGATACTTTCTGGATTGCATAGATTACAATCGTCAGCATCATTCCATTGAGTATAAACTGGAATAAAATATTTTTGAAAAGTATAATCGTTGGCATTTGCACTATTAAAGGATTCCAGCTTTACAACTTTATTTATCTTGTCAATTGAAATCCAGTTATAGGTTTTCTTCAGTAAACTATCATCGTATTTATAAAAGACGTTTGTAGAATTTATCTCAATGCTATCATCAATAATATTGGTAGCAATCTTTTCAAAGGTTATATTTTCTTCTGTTTTATGACCTACCAAAATTAAGTTTAGACTTTTAGAAACTATGTTATAGTTGTCCTTGTATTTAAAATGCGGTTTTGTTGCAAATATTTCCTCAAGTTGATTTTTTATTTTGATAGAAGTTGAAAAACTTGAAGCAATTGGGACAAGTATTATAACATTTTTATGAATTGTGTCAAGCCCTTTAGATAATTTGCCGTCTTTAATTGTGTTGTGATTAAATTCAACATTTAAACCATTAACCTGCTTATGTTTTTCTAAAATACTCCTTAATGTGCTTGTCAAAAACGATGAGTAATCTTCATACCCAATAATTGTAATTTTTAAATCAGGGTCAATTGGCTTAACCTTTACTTCGGTTAATAACTCATAATTTTCATCTGCTACGATTTCAATTATTGACTTTGAAATAATATAGGACAATGGCGTAGTAAAAAAACTATTTTGAAATAGCCTCTTAGCGTAATAGAAATCCTTTATATGAATTTTTGAGCCAAGTCTAAAATGAGTTTCCGAAATTTTATATCCTCTGTTATTGGTTTCGTAATTATCTTCTGAATTAAATTCTTTGTTTAAAGAGAATTGAACTGATTGTTCAAATAATGAAAGTTTGCCTTTGTATTCATCTTTATTGTGAATCAGTAGTTCAAAATAATACAACTTCCTGTTGTGAAATAATTTTGAATTTTGATAAATATGGTCTGTGCTTTGGGTACCCTCATCTTCTACTGCATTGAAAAAACCTTTTCTAAAACTGTAATGATGGCGCCAAATATTTTTGTTCAGAATGTCAAATGTTATTTGGTTATTACCGGTCAGTAATGTTGCACCATATCTCTTAATTTCCTTGTTTGTTGGGTTTTCTTTAAATGAATAAAACAACACTCTATTATCCTCATGCCAAAAATTAAGTGGCTCACTGCTATCAACGCTCCTTCTAATTTCAATTAAATTTTTTACAACATCGGAAGGTAAATTATAAATAATGATGTCTGAATAAATCAAGCTGATTGCGGATAAAAGTCTTATCCATTGACTTTCGTTCTCATTTAAAAAATCTTCTGCATTTATTAGTAAAATCTCACTCTTGATATAGGAAGGTAGATTTACAAGTTCTGTATATGCTGATAAAATTGCATCATATTTTTGGCTAATAGTAATTGCGGAATTTATTTTCGCTGTATATTTATATAATTTTCTACTCTTTGTCGAAGGTTTGGCAGTAATATTATCGGCTTCTATTATTTCAAAGGTATCTAATTCTTTAAATGAGTTAACTTTTGTTGTTTCCTTTTTAGCACTAGATAAATTAAAGCCAATTTGGTTTGTCTGTTTGTTTGATTTATTTATTGGAATTATACAATTGTAGAATGTGCCATATTGAATCTGATTTTCAGTTAAAGGACTTGTTTCGTCTGCACTTTCACTTTTATAAGTAATAAAACCTTCATTGATTGAAGATGATTTTATAAAACCTGAATAGTAATCTTTGATTATGTGAGTAAAATAATGCAATCCATAACGGCTAATTATTTTGTTTTGTTGGTGGTCTAGTTTTTTGAATTTCTTAAAATTAACAATGAAGAAATCGTCATAATTATATTCTCTTTCAATAGTTATCTTATCATTTTTGAGGCTTTCATTACTTGCAGCATTCTGGGGGCTGTTTTCTAAATTTGTCAAGTAGGTTTGTCTTATAGATTTTATTCCAAAATCTATAATGTTTGTATCTAAGAAAAAATCGTCTTTTATGTAAGTGATGTATTTTTTTTCACTTTCTCCTTTTAATGTAGATAACCTTTTTTTATCAAACAACCTGCAACTGATTATCCCCTTTTGTGTAGTTGAATGCTCAATAACATTTAAAGCAAGTTCCTTCAACCCTCTTGAAATATCTAAAGACAGTTCTTTGTAATTACTAATTTTTTTTCTGTCTCTATCAATTATTTGTTTCTTTTTTTCTTCGCTAACTTTACGATTCTCAAATATGTCATTTGACAACAATAAATTTAGAATGCATGTTTCAATAAAAGTTAGTGAATTCAGGTCATCAACTAGATATGGATTTAGATTATCCTCTAAGTACTTGGTTTTGGTTTTAATTTTTTCAACCAAATTTTCAAAATAGAGATTCCACAAGGCATTTCCGTTGTTATTGGAATATTTGTCTATAAAGAATTTTTGTATGTCAGCTTTAACGGAGATGAATAATAAAGGGATAAATTTTTCAGATTGTGTTGGACTTTCACCTAAATTATGATTTACATTTTTAACCTCTCCAGTTTCCTTATCTGCAATTTTTCCTTTAAGTAAAATCCGATTTTTAAATCTTGGGTTTAAATACAAGAACTGCTTTAGCTGGTCTTTTAAACTGAAAGCTCTATCAGATAATTCTAATTCATTAAATGTGAACTCAACTTTAAAAATTTCCAAATTGTCTAAGAATAAAATTATATATGATAAAAACACAGGGTCAATCTCACCTATAAGTTCACTTGGACTTACCCTTTTTCCTACAATGTCAATATGTATAGTGTCTAAACCATTCTTGTCTCCATTTTTAAAAAAATCAACAAATTCACTAATTACTGCTGAATTAATGTTGTCAATAATTGTGAATGTTTTTGTTGAACTCATTTATGGCGAAAAGTTTGATTCAAAGATAAATTTCTAATCTCAGCTAACAAAGCGTTGGTGATTGAACTCTTTTGGCTTTGCCTTTGGGTGGCTTTAAGCGATGGCAGGCAAAGGCAAATGTGTGCAATGTGGGTAGGCATAGAATTTTATTTTTTTTGTGCGGTGGCGGAGTTTTAATTTTTTTTGAAGCGTTGGCTTGTTGGTTAAGGTGTTAATTTCGTTTGATTATGTCAGTCTGTCGGTCCGTTTTTAGTCAGTCAGTTTGAGGTTGCACGGTCGTCAATAGGGTTTCCGGTAACGGTTGGCAGCTACCCGAAGGGCGGGACTTTTACCACAAAACTTAATTTTAAAAACTAAACTTCCATTAACACAGAATCTGTCTTTGGAACACGAAACCCCGCCTTTTGGGTAGGTGCTGTTAGCGGTTCGTTGTTTTTTTTTCGGTCGTGTTGTGTCCGCCCATTTTGGTCTGTCTTAGTGCGTTAGCTTGCAAGCTCTTTTTTATTTTTTCTGCGTTGACATTGTGCGTTGCAAAAAATAAAAATGTGCTTGCAAATGCGTTGACGTTTCTTGCAGTGTCGGTCATTTTACAGTTTACATTTTCAGGTTCATTTTGTTTTGAAAGAAAATTTTGATTCATTTATTCGATGTCTTTAGTCTGTTTTGAATTTGCAATTTCTCAACTATTCTTATTGTCGCATTTGGAACCAGCGTTTTCCACGAATCATCGTTGTTGATTATTAAGTTTCTAATTTTAGTTCCCTCAATTTCTTTTGTCAATTCTTCTTTTAGAATTATTACTTCATAACCAACTTTTTTAAGACTTTCTATTTTATTTCTGTTCCATTCTTCACGAATCGTTGTAAAACAAGGAATGTCAGTTGGAATAAAGTCAGGCAATATTTCTGGCGTTTCAATCGGGAATGGTGAAAAAGAAAAACTGCATTTGTCTATGCCCGCTTCAACCAAAGCATCCGTTATCATCTCTGTCCTTTCAAAATAAGTGAATGGATTATTTTGATTATAGAAACGGTGTGGTGCTGCATCTACTTTAATAAGCTCACGAATATTGAATGATGTTATCCCAATTATTAAATGCTCACAATATGATTTTGCTGTTACGATATAACCCAAATGGTCTAAATGAAATAACTGAAATCTACCGTGAACGGTTGCTAACTTGAATTTATATTTTGTCATTCCCTTTTTTTTCTTTAGGTTTTTTTATTCTGCACCCTGCAATTTCTAATCTGTTTATTAACGCTTCTTTTTGTGTATCTGAATTATCAAAGCGAATTGTATGAAGTCCTGACAAATCAGAAACAGGTCTTAAATTTCCCATCTCTATTAAAATTGTTCTCTTAGGAAACAATGCTAATGACATACCTGCTTCTAATAAAACATTTGGTCTTGCCTGAAATCCTGCTTCTGTATTTCCATTAACTGCAAGTCCGTCTTTTAGTTTTACTTCTTCGTCAGGTGTGAATAATACTATTGTTGCTGTGGCTTTAGCAAACCCCGCTTCAATAACTTCTAAAATGAAAGGATTTGTTTGTTCAGTGAGTTTTACGGCTTCTTCCCATTTGATAACATTCAGTCCCAATGAAGCAAGAAAATCTGTTATCAATTTAATTGAATCCGAATCTCTGCCTTGAATTAAAAATATGTCAGATTTGCCTCTTGTAATTTGATGCCTGCGTAATAAACCTTCCTGCGTATGTAGTGAAAATATTGAACCCGAAACTTGAAAATCTTCCTGTCCAAAAAACTCGTAAACAAGCAAGCATATTTTCTTCACCTTGTCTATAATAGAACTACCTGACTTTAATATTTTTGTTTTTTTATTTTGAAAGTCGCTGTTTAAAATAATTTTCAAAAATGTTTTGAAAGAATCAAGTTTGTAATGCTGAATCAAAGTTTTGGAGAACCAATCAAAGTGTGTGTCGTATTTTAGTTCAACTAAAATATTCCAACTTGTATTTCTCGCTAACAGAAAATCAATTCCTAAATGTTTCAATACATCGTTAATCTTCCGAAAAGAAATTGTAGGTGTAAAGTCCTTACTTCTGCTTTTAATATCACAATCAAGATTACCGATTGGGCTATCAACTATGATACTTGATTGATACTCATAAATGTAGCTTTCAACGAATGCTTTATTGATAAGAAAATTTACCCGTGTAGAATTTTTGTCATTGAGTTTGAATGGAACAATGCTTTGAGCATTGTATAAAACAAATGCTCTGCCGTCAAGTTTTTCAGGAACTGAATAAATCTCGTCTTCAAGTTTTGAAATGTTTGCGGACTTTAAATTTTCGTCAATAATAATTTGTTTCCAAAGTCCATCAGGATTTTCTAACTCGTCTTGCCATTGGGTTGATATTTCTTTTGATGCAGATTTCTTTACCCTCGGTTGCCATCTTATTCCGTCCAACAAACTAACAAAATCGGAAAAGTTTTTCTTGTTGTAAACTGGATAAAGTTGCGGTTGATTGTAAAACTCTCTGATTTTTTTCTCTGCGTATCTTCCAATGTCAGCAGTAGGTGAAATGTATTTGACAGAATCAATATCAATGATTGGTTTTATGTCCTCTAAAAAATCTTTGAAGTAAGGATTCTCAAATATGCTTGAAGCTGGAACAATAAGCGGTAGCTCTGAAATGATGAAAGCAAGTTTTGTAACAATGATTGATTGTTCTAAAAGAGTTTTGCCTCTCTGTTTAGTATCGTCAATGCCATAAGCCCTTAATAGTTCAGGATTGAAATAGTGAATAAATATTTGCGTTGGCATTTCCATCTTGCTGTGCAGAATCTCATTTAGTTAAAACATTAAAAGCCCTGAATTTTATCAACGATTTGCTTTCGAAGAATGATTCCATTCGTAGTTGCAATGTTATTTAAAAAGGTAACACCAATTTTGTCTGACAAGAGTTCTTTTAATCCGCTGTCAACGGTAAAAATGTAAGTGCAATTCGTTTCTAAATCTACCATGTTAAGCATTGTTCTTGGTAAAAGAGTTTGAACATAATTTTCAATCTGTTCAAGTTTTTCATTAAGCACTTTACCTGAACCGTGAAATTCTAATTGTGAAATTGCATACTCACCGCTTGGATGAGAATATTCTTTTCGTTCTTGCCGAATAGAAAAGTTTAAATCGATTACCAAATCATTTCTCCTTGCAGCAAATTGGTTATCCAAAAAATTATCGGGTATTGCGATATTTTTTTCTAACCAACTACTTGCTTCCTTATCTCTGTCAGTTGTTATCGTTCCTTTTAAACATGAAGTGTTGGAATGAATTGCACCATACAGCATAATTCCTGATTCATAAGAAGGAATCAGTTTTTCTTGAACGAATTTTTCAACTATAAGGGTTGCTGCTGCTCCAACTGACTCAATTTGAAGTTTTGCATTAAGAAATAAATTTTGAGCATTGTGATGAAATCTGTGGTCAATGACTTCAACTATTTTTTCAGGATTAACTTCAACTGGTAAACCTTCCAACCCGCTTGCATCAACTAAAATAAATTTACTTGCTTCCGATACTTCCGTTTTGTTAGCATAAATAACTCCTTTGCATAAGTCAATTAAATATCTTGCTTCTGCATCTGGATTGCCATTATACCAAGGTTTTGATAAAGTATTCTGCTTGTTTAAAAATTCCGAATATGCAACAGCACAAGCGACACCATCAAGGTCGGGTTCTGTTCGTGGAAGTATTACAATGGCTTTTTCGTTTTTCATTTTACTGCGATTATTTTTTTTGAATTGATAGAATGAGTTTTCAAAACTCCTATGGGAGTTGAAAACTCTTGTAAGTTATTGTGTTTTAAAAAGGATTCAAAGTGTCTTTTAAAGTTTGGATTTATTGTAACCAATAAACCACCGTTTGTCTGAGGGTCACTAAGGATTGACTTTTTGAAATCGTCTTTAACTTCAATCAGTGATTTAAAACTTTCCCAATTTCTTTTTCCGCCTGATGTAATTATTCCGCTTTCAAAATATTTTTTGAGGTTTTTAAGTAACTGTATGTCTGCAAAATTAATTTCAGCAGTTAGGTTACTTGCTTTACACAACTCTATTAAATGTCCAAACAAACCAAAACCCGTTATGTCGGTCATTGAATTTACATAGTTGAGTTTAGCAATCTTTAGTCCAATAACATTTAATGTGCTCATTACATTTATCATTTCGGCTTTATCGCTTCTGCTAATTTTATTTTGTTTGAGTGCTGTTGAATAAATTCCTGTTCCTAAAGGTTTTGTCAAATAAACTAAGTCGTTATTTTTTGCAGAAGCGTTTAGTTTTAAATGTTTCGGGTTGATCATTCCAATTACTGATAAACCGAAAATTGGTTGTGGGTTATTTATACTGTGTCCTCCTGCCAAAGAAACATTTACTGTGTCGCAAACACTTCTTGCACCTTCAAGAATTTGTCTTACAAACTTGGTTGGTATTTTATCTACGGGAAAACCTAAAATTGATAATGCAACTTTTGGTGTTCCTCCCATCGCATAAATGTCGCTTAAAGCGTTACATGCTGCGATTTTTCCAAAGTAAAAAGGATCGTCAACAATTGGTGTAAAAAAGTCGTCAGTAAAAACAATTGCTTTGGTCTTGCTTATCTTAATTACTGCTGCGTCATCATTGTAATAGTTTCCTGCAAGTAAATTTTTACGGTCAGATTTTAACTTGACAGTCTGAATAATTTCCGAAAGTGTTTTCGGTGAAATTTTGCAACCGCATCCTCCCGCATCAGTAAATTCTGTTAGGTTAATCTTTGTCATAATTTATTGAAAAAGGTGAAGTCTGTCGTGAACGGTCTTTGTGCGTTGGGGCAAAAGCAAATGTGAAGCAACGGTGCGTTGGCTCGTGGGTGGCGTTGCTTCTCTTTTGCTTTTGCGAAGTGTTGGCTTTTTTTTTTCATTTTTTGTCAGTCGTTTTATGTTCGTCCTGCAGTCTTTTTACAATGACCGCTAACGTTTTGCAGCTACAAGAAGTTGGCGATTTTCACCACAAAAATGTTCATACGAAGCACTAATGTTTGTTGAACCACAAAACTGTCATACGAAGCACTGAACCGCCAATTTCTTGTAGGTGCTGTTATAGGCTGGCGTTCTTGTCTGTCGAGGGTTACAAACATTTTTATGTCGTTCTTTATTGTCATTTGTCGAGTGCTTTTTTGTTGGGCTTGTGTGTCGGGTGTTTTATTTTTTTTGAAGCGTTGAAAAAAATATTTTAAAATTCTTTCTTGGGTCGTTAAGGTGGAAGCTCTTTTGCAATTTTTGGTCTGTGCGTTGGCTTGTGAGAATTGCAAATGTGCTTACACCTGTGTGTCAGCCATTTTTATAGTAATAGTTTATTATTTCGGTTTTTAAAGGTTCTTTAAGTTTGTTGGTGTCTTTGAAGGGCAATATTTTATGGTTACGAATATTAAAGCCAATGTTGCTTGGAAATTTCTTATGAACTGTCGTGTTGCAAATTAAAATCAAGTTCAATTTCCTTTTTGTCCTTAGTCTCTGAAGCCCCATTAGGTAGCCAACTTCGTGATAAACATTTGGATTGTCTTGTGTTAAGTCCGCAATTAATAAACCGCTTGAAAATATTTTATCCAATATTTCATCAGGAATTTTATACGCAGAACCATTTTTAAAGCGGTCTATTCGTAAAGGATAGAGTTTAATATTAGCATTCGTTTCTTTATTGATTTCTTTAATCATGTCGCTGATAAATTCAAAATGGTTTTCACAGTTTGGATTATTGAATTGCATTGAAATGAATATTGTTCTGTGTTTACTCAATAATATTTTTTCAAATATTGCAATCATATCATAAGCTGATATGTGCTTCAGTTCATAAATGTGATTTTCTAAAACCCAGTCTGTAAACCACTCAAGGTTGAATTTATTTTCTTTAAAAGTGAAATATAAAAATGCTTCTAAAAGGCCGTGAGCTTTGCTTTGCTTAAGCAAATCATAGTCTTCGTATCGTTGCTCAACCTTTTTAAATGTCCTCTCGATTAATCCAAATTGCTTGAATGACTTACTGATTAGCTTATAATCTAAAAGGATGTCGAAGAAATGAACAACAACTGTTCGATTATATGGGGTCTCATTCGTTTTACCAATATTTTCTATAAGTAACTGCCCAATAGATGGAAGGTGTGAAGGAGTAATTTTATCTAAAATTTGTCTGGCGAAGTGATAGGAAACGCCCAAATCTTCTCTTGTCCTAACTTCATTCTCATTAAAGTTTATTGGGTCGTCAATGATTACTTTAAATATTTCTTCGTCTGTAAGCGGAACACTTTTACTATTGATATTGTGAAAAACAGTTTTTTCAAATTTTGTTGCTTCTCTAAATTCAGCATCAGGCTTTTCGTCAGGAAGTAATATCAAACAGAAAGGTGCAATTAGTTTTGTTACACCTTCTCTTTCCTTAAACTCGGCAGCAGCACTCAACCGGTGATTACCGTCTATTCTCAAAAAAGGTTCTTGTTCGTTTTCGATTAATTCAGCAAGTTTTGTTTCATCAATATTTACCGTTACAACTTTTGTTTCGGCACTTCCTCTACTATCTGAATGGAGTTTGTCAATTACCCTTTTTGTAGTGAATTGAATTTGGTCAACATTTGATTTGAATTTATTTCCTTGGATAATTTCACCAAGTGGACTGATGCTTGCTTTTGAACCAGTTTTTGGAAATTTATATTTTACAACATAACTCAGAATTACTTCGGGAAAGAAAAGATTTGGATTGTTATCAAGAAATTTAACGATAGTAGCTTTTTGCTTTGCAATTAAATTTCGCTGAAATACCAAATCTGGTCTTGAAACCTTTTCAAGGTCTCCAAGATAGGCGTATCCTCGAATACAAACCTGTCCAAGTGATTGGTCTAGTATGCCTCTTAGTATCATTGTTATTCTTTTAAATCAGGTTTGGGAAGTGATGTGCCTCTGTCACTTACTTTTCTTAAAACAATTCTCTCTCTTAGTTTGAATTCAAAATCTATCAATTCAATATTCTGTTTGGTTTTTCCTTTTGACGTTTTAGATGTGGCTTTTGGAAAATATTTTTTTATTGCATTATCAAAATGCTTTAACGATTTCCAGAAGCCGACATTTACATATGTCGTGTAATGCGGACTTTCAATACTAAACGTATGAAATTTTGCATCGAAGGTGTTCTTTTCTGGAGTAGTTAATACTTCACGATAAAGTCCAATGCCTTTTTCAACTTTCATTTTTTGCCAGTGCTTTTCAAAATCGGCTTCTCTGCCTTTTTTAATTAACCAATGAACCATTACTATTTCCATTCTATTCAAGTATTAATTTTTCAATTTCTTTTTTTGTTTGTTCAAAGCCTTGTTGTGCATCAATTTCAGTTTGTTTGGCTTCTGCTCTCATTTGGTAAATTGTATCTGCAACTTCTTTTTGTTTCTTTTTGTCGGGCAGAATAATGCTTTGGTTCCAATATTCTCTCATTATTAAATTGCGAATACCGTTTGTTTGACTTTGCATAACATCGGTTAATTTGATATTGTGGATAGTTTTAAGAAAGCAAAATAAATATTCAGGTAAAACTTGTTCTGTGTCTACTCTAAACTTTTGAATAAAATTGCTGTAACCGATTGTATTATTTTCTAGCAATTCATTTTCTAAAATTGAAATTCTGCCTACTGGTTGGTCGGGGCTGCCACCTGATTTTTCTAACAGAAAATCTTTTGGTTTAATGTCAAGTTTTTTCAATTTGACGTTACTGATAAAACGAAATTTTGCTCGGCTGTTTTCAATGTTTAGGTTATAGTTGTTATCAAATTCTGTTGCTCGAACTACCAAGCATTTTGTAAATAGCTTTGGATTAACTGCTTCCTTTTCATCTAAACCCCAATCACCAGCAACAGAATGAACAACTAAGGATTTTAAAGGCACTTTTCTTACAGGTGAATTTTCGATACAAGCAATTAAATCTTCACTTTGTTTGCTGTATTTTTTTGGGTCAAATCTATTTCCGGTTACTTTTTGCCAGCCTGTTTTAAACATTCTATTTTCAATTGTATTCGGTGGCAGAACGGGTAGATTAATAATTAGTTCCTCTAGAATTTTAGTATCTATTTGTTTTAGAAGTTCAGCTGACTTCTTCTCACCTTTATTCTTTTCATCTAGACCTTTTTCAAATTTATCTACAGCTAGTTGTTGAAATGTAAAATCTAATGTTGGTATTTCGATTTTATTGAAACTATGAGGGCTTACGTGTTTGTTAGTTGCTCCTGTAATATATCGTGACAAAATCAACTTCCCTAAGTTTGTTGCAAAGAATACCTGAATGAATTTCGGATTAACAGTTTCCTTAAACCTTGCCATCAAAGTATCTGCACCTACAATGCAGTCTGGATATTCTTGTTCTACAATTGATGCATCTCCAGCGTTAACACCTGAACGAACAACTAATAAATCGCCAATTGTTGGTTTTATTTTTCTTTTATTTTTTAATGTTTCCTCGGAAAAATAAACTGGATTGGATTTTATATCAAGACCTGTAGGTCGAACATTTTGAGACCGTATTAGTTGATAGCCACTTTCTGAATAAGTTCTAGGGTATTCAGGTGGATGAATAACGAATTTTGAAATAAGGCTTATGCGTTTTCTTTTTCCCAAACTTTCTATCGCATTTTTAAATTGCGGACGATAGTAAAATGGGTCAAGTCTGTCATCCAAATCGCCCCGATTAATGAGAAAGTATTTATTCTCATTCAAATCGGGGCTTAGACGAAAAAACTTTCTTTCTCCATTTTTATTTCTTTTATAAAGTTGCCGAGTTCCACAGATACCGTTTCCAAATCGTTTATACCTGTTTTTTTACCCGCAGCATCATAACCGACATTCTCCGCTTGTGCCATAAAAATCGGATAGTTTGTAACCACCTTGCTTAATGCTAGTAGGTATTCATCTTGCAAACTTTCTTTTATCTCATTTATTTGGTCTGTAAAGTTGGCATTTGTGTCAGTTTTCCACAGTTTAAATTCCTCTGTTTTTTCAAACAACTTATAACTATTTTTATCAGTCCTTGCAGGTATGTCTATTCCACCTTCTAATAACTTAATATTCTCTTCACTTTCCCAATTAATACTGCTATAATCAAAACCACTATGTTTTTTTACTGTGTCTACTTTTTCCTTTTCAAGAATAGCAATGGCTTTACTATATTCGGGCTTATCCCATAGTGTGTCTTGTAATGTTACTTTAGCAACTTTGATAGCATCTGTTTGTTTTTCACTAAATTTTTGTAAAAACATTACAGAACTTTTAACTCCAGCATCATTGGCTTTAAAAGCATCTTGCGGTAAGCTCACTACAGAAATAATTCTATAATGCTCATCAATCCAATCTCTAACATATTGGCTTGTACTGTTTGTAAGAACACCATCTGGAATTACTATTGCAAGCACTCCGCCTGGCTTTAAAAAGCGGTAACATTGTTCAATAAATAATACTTCGGTGCTCTGGCTGTCTCTTGGACCTAACTCAAATTTGTTTTTCTGTCTCTGGTCAATCCAACTTACATCTTTAATACCAAGATTGAAATTTTTCAAATAGGCTTGTTCAGTTAGTTTAATGGTGGAACCAAACGGAGGATTGGTTATTATGTAATCGAAATGGTTGTATTTAAAATTCGGATTTCCAGTTTTTACTTGAATAGTATTAGCATTCCATTTTTCTCTGGCTTTTTGTTCTTCCTCAGTTTCACCAGCTTTTTTTTCCCTAAACTCTGCAGAAATTAATCCATCAGAAGTTACCACATTGGTATGTCCGTCATCGTGAATAATCATATTCATTTTTGCGGTTCGGGCAATGCCTTCTGAAATTTCAATGCCATAGAGATTATTTTCTGCGAAATTGTGCCAATACGGATGCCATTTTTTGTATTGTTTTATATCCGTTTTGTAATTAGGATAATCTTTTGTGGCTTCATTTCTCACTTTGTCTAAAGCATACAATAAGAAACCACCACTTCCGCAACTTGTATCAAGCACTTTGCTGTCTTTTGTAATTGGCAAAACTTTTACAACAAAGTCAACTACTTCACGAGGTGTAAAATATTGTCCAAAATCGCCACGAAAAAATGCACCTAAAAACTTCTCAAAGGCTCTGCCTTTTGCATCAAGGTCAGTTTCGCCAATGTTGTAAGGTGCCAAATAACCAACAATAGTTTTTAATTCTGTTGCTGATAATCTGATAGGTTCTCTGAAAACTTCAGGGTCTTTAAGTCGTCCCTTTTCGTATATGGCTTTTATTCTTTTCAGAAGAAATTCGGGGTCTTCTTTTTTAAATTCTTGAAAGTCGTAAGGTTCACCTTCTTTGCGGTCTGCTTTCTCGTCCCATAGTTTACAGAAAATCAGTTTGTCTAATTCGTCAAAGGCTTCACTTGGATTTCTTTTTCCACCTGCCCAAAGTGCTTGGTGTGCTTGACCGAATATTTTTGTTAATGTGTCTTGTTCAACTTTTTCAATATCGAAAGCTTCGTTTCCATCTTCGTCAACCCCACCATAGTAGAATTTTGCTTTGTTGGTTGTGGTTTTACCAAACATTGGAATTGTAGCCTCAATGTTTGTAATTCTTTCAAGTGGCTTTGCTTTGTCAACAGAATAATATTTTGATTTCAATCCTGATGTTACCCAAACCCAGTCGGCACCTAAAGAAACTGCATTGCCAAAACCTTGTTCAATTGCTTGCACAAATTCAGCTTCTGAAACAGTTGTTTTTTTGCATTCAACAACTATATAAGGCTTTTTCTTTTCATCATCATCAAATACAACAATGTCTGCAAGGTCAGAAGGTGTCCTTCTTGGCACAATTAACTCTACATCCATTCTTTCTGGCTTATAACCATAATCGTAAATGATTTGGAGATAAATTTCAGCCCTTACTTTTTCTTCTGGGTCACCAAAACGGTATTTTTTATTTGGATGCAAATAAGTGATGAACTTTTGTTCATCATCTATTTTGATGTATCCATCTTTAATTCCTTGTTTTAAATATTCCATTGTTGTCTATTTCTTTTTGGTATTTAAATTTTTCTTAGCCATGTCTAATGCTTTGTCGGCTAGTTTATGGTCTTTTAATTCTTTCATTATTTTGTCGCTTAACCAAAGCGTTTGAATTTCATCGGCTGCCTCTTTGTAAAACTTGCAAAGGGAGTTAAGTTGTTCCTGTGTTGGTTTCCTTTCATCTCTTTCAATTTTACTTAAAAGAGTTTGGTCTAAAGAAAGAGAAGAGGCAACCTCTCGAATAAGCAATTTTCTTTGCTCTCGAAGTTCTCTAAGTAAGTTTCCTAATGTTTTCAATATGCTGTATTTTGACCTGACAAATATTGTCTCAAATGTAATTAAAAAATGCTAACTCGGTATAGGTGCGTTGGCAAAAAATGGCTCTTTTGGTTTTGCGAAGGGTGGGTTTGTGTGTCGGGCAAAACCAAATGTGCCATTTGTGCGGTTGGCAGAATTTTAAAATATTTTGTGCGGTGGAAAAAAAATAAAACACGAAGCGTTGGGCTGTCGTCTCGGCAAAAAGTCCGTTAATAAAGTTTATATGTCGTCTTGTTGCTTTGATAATTGACGGTCAGTTTAAGGGTTGTTGTGTCGGTCTTTACGCTTGCCTATAACGTTCCGCGCACAGGCGCAGTTTGGGATTGGCGACCGGGAATCATTCAGCCGACGATAAAGATACAAAGAAAC
>ENA-ORBV01005231-ORBV01005231.1-microbial-mat-metagenome-genome-assembly--contig:-NODE-5231-length-24088-cov-9.215235_pt1 | contig 24088 bp, 28 predicted proteins | sample MGYA00237777_ERZ505514 | MGnify/ENA primary metagenome ERZ505514 (study PRJEB26160, sample SAMN06269048) | microbial mat metagenome | isolation source: Oligotrophic lake microbial mat | place... | reverse complement strand
TCATTTCACTCCGTACAACTCTCTCATCCTCTATCTTATTCTCTTTACCCATCAATTAAAAGTTGGAAGGCTACTAGTTGCTGGTGACGTTTTTCCAGATCCAAAAGCCTTGTTGTCCCATGCCTGTTCTCGTATGGTCTGTCTTCGGCTATTTTAACTCCACAATCTCATATTGAGACACCCCTTTTTCCATTTTTCGAGGTGCCCTATAGAGAGCTTGGCGAAATTCCTGAAGTTGGTTGAAAATCATAGGGTCAATGTTGATTCTTACTTTATTGACCTTACGGCAGTCGGTGTCTCTCATTGACTGCCTTTCTCTATAAAATTAGTCCAAACTCAAGTCAGCCGAAAGGACGGCGATAATTCGCAAGAGACGACGCATTTGTTCACCGATGCCGAAGCGCTGTTGGCTGGCAAGAATAATTCCCGTATGAGTTTTGCCTATGCTGAGATATTCGGTATAAAGCTGGCAATAATCACCGATGTTGTAGGAGTAGAGGACTCGCCCCAGTGAAATGGCGTAATCAAGATGCTCTGGATCAGCCCGGTTGACCATATCTTCCAGATTGGCAGTAGTAACGTCGATCCCACGGTCAATTAGAGCAGTAACCAAAGCATCAGCCATTGCGTCCTCATCCAAGTACCGAATTTTCATTGCAGAACTTGCTGCTGTTGCGAATATTCTTGCTCTAGCCGCAACGCTTCGGCTTCATCCGCTGCAATTTCGGCATCAATTTGCGCTCGGTTGGCGTGGTAGTAAGCTAGGGAAGCATATACGCCAGCAAGAGTTAAATGTCCGTATTGGTGACAAATTTCTTCAGCACTGTGCCCCAATGTGTACCAGATGGCAATGCGGTGAACCGTAATCCCGGTGCCGGAAATTCGGGGTCTGCCGTGGCGAACGTCGGGTGAACTGGTGAGTAGGGAGTTAATATCAGTGGTCATAATGTCTACCCTATCGTGATTTCTTTAAAGTAAGCGATCGCCAATTCTATTCAGGGGTGTTCTTCACGGCTGTCCATACTTCACCCACCGGCTCCCTCTGAATACTCACCGCGATCTCTTCTGCCGTCAATTCATACAACTCATAAACTAATTGATCAATCTGGCGCTCAGGATTCATAGATCGCAGTTTTGATTTCTGCTGCTGTAACATCTTCTTGATCTGCTTTTGGATAAATCAGCAATAACAGAATACTTGTTGGGGATTCAACTCTTGACGGTTCTCACTCTCCCTTGGGTCGTGCCAGTTCGAGTTGCGATAAAAAAGGGCGACCTGTGGGAACCTCAAAGCCGAAACCGTTAATCAAATGATCGCTAACTATAAATTCTCAGGGAAGGAGCCATCAAGGGAAACCGTGTTGAGTGCTTGCAATGAAAGACCCAAATTATTAGAGCGCCAAAAAATCTTTGCGCGAGTCGTGCCAAAATTATTTGATATCATTAACAAGTTTGATGATGCTCTGGGTGAGTTTGAAGAGGAAGAATAAACGTATTCCGTCGCTTGAACCAGCCTATTAGCCTGTAGCCACTGTTTTGTAGCAACTGTTTCGAGGTGCCCCTATGACAAGCCAAACGCCTTTTCAACCAGAGTCTACTCCCAATCAATTACCCAATCAATCGATGCCAGAGACGAGTGTGGGCAAGGTGCTTCAGCGCGGCGGGGAGGAACTGCTGATTGAAAAAGTCAGCGATCGCTTTACGGTGCAAGCGGCGGATCAGTCAGCCATGGTGGATTTAGTTAAGCCGCTGCCTGCTGAATTAAGCACGGAACAGACCCCTCAGCAGCTCACAGAAATTGTGGTGGAGCCAGGTCAGCGCGATCAGGTGATGCAGCAGGTGCGTGAGTCAAATCAAGTAGATTACGCCAGCCACGTGTATCAATTTAAAGATGATCCATCTTCGCGAGTGTACATGACGGATCAAATCACGGTGCAGTTTGCGCCACAGGTTAGCCCAGAGGCGATCGCCCAAATTGCGACCGAGATTGGGTTGCAGCAGGTCAAACCTGTGATAGGCATTCCCAATACGTTTGTCTTTCAAGTTACCGCTGCGGCGCAAGAAAATCCTGTGAAGGTGACTAATCACCTAATGCAGCGATCGGAGGTGTTGGTTGCTGAGCCAAATATTGTGGTTAAGTCGCAGTCTCTCCATCGCCCAAAAGATCCGATCTACCCTAACCAATGGCATTTGAATCATAGCGGCGGCGCTGACCTGGCACCCAACTCTCACATTTTTGCAGAACAAGCCTGGGATTTAACTAAAGGAGTGCGATCGGTGGTGGTCGCCATTATGGATGATTCTGTTGACCTGAACCATCCCGACTTTCAAGGTGTGGGTAAAATTGTTGCGCCACGGGATTTTAAGGACAATGATTTTTTGCCCATGCCCGGTGAACCCGACGACGACCATGGGACTGCTTGTGCCGGCGTTTCGGTTGCCGAAGAAAACGGAAAAGGGTCAGTAGGCGTTGCTCCAGGCTGTGCCCTGATGCCGCTCCGCACCAGCGGCTTTTTGGATGATGAATCCGTCGAAGATTTATTTGGTTGGGCAATGACCAAAGGGGCTTCAGTCATTTCTTGCAGTTGGGGACCTTCAGCGGTGTATTTTCCGTTATCGCTACGGCAGCGAAATGCCTTATCTCGCGCGGCTAGCGAAGGGCGGAATGGTAAAGGCTGTGTGATTGTGTTTGCTTCTGGCAATGCCAACCGCCCCGTCAATGGCGCGGTGACGGAACAGGGATGGCCCAACAACGCTTTGAAGGGATCAACCGATTGGCTAACCGGATTTGCCGTGCATCCCGATGTGATTGCGGTGGCGGCTTCCACCAGCCTCAATCGCAAAGCTGCCTATAGCAACTGGGGCAAGGAGATTTCGGTATGTGCCCCTAGCAACAATGCGCCTCCTGGCTTTGGGTTGCAAGGGGTGGGCTATGTCTACACGCCGCCCCCTGTGCGTGAAGAGTTATTGGGTCTGGGCGTGGTCACCACCGATCGCTTGGGGCAACCAGGTTACGACCCCACTGACTTCACTTCAGATTTTGGCGGCACTTCTAGCGCTTGTCCAGTCGTGGCGGGGGTGGCGGCGCTCGTGCTATCTGCCAATCCAGATTTAACGGCGATGGAAGTCAGGCAAGTGTTGCAGCAAAGCGCGGATAAGATCGTCGATCCAAACCCAGATCCGCAGTTTGGGTTTCGCAAGGGCACCTATGAAGCGGGAGGGCGCTGTGACTGGTTTGGCTACGGCAAGGTGAATGCATTCAAAGCGACGCAGGCAGCAGTGCAGCGAAGGGTTCCAGCGATCGCGCCTTCTCGTCAAATTCAGCTATCCAACTCCGCGAGTCTGGCAATTCCCGATAACAACTCTCAGGGCGTAACCAGTCCAATTCAGATTGCTGAAACTGGCATCGTTCGCACCATTCAAATCAATCTAGAACTAGAACATAGCTTTTTAGGCGACTTGGAAATCAGCCTAATCGCGCCTTCCAAACGAACTGTGCTGCTGCAAGCTCGTACGTTAGGACGCAGAACGACTTGGCAAGCAACCTATTCTCCCCAATCGACTCCAGCGCTGGCTCGATGCCTGGGTCAATCTGCCCAAGGCACCTGGCAGCTTAAAGTAGTGGATGCTGCTTTAGGAGACACTGGAACCCTAAAAAACTGGCAGTTAACGCTAGGGTTGTGAAAAGGGTGACAACTGCAAAAAATGGCGTTGCTAAATTTGGGGATAATTTTGTCGGGGCAATCCCTTATTGTTGCCCTGAACTCCATATGGGGTAGGCACAAGACCTACCCCTACCAAAATTTTTTATGCCATCATTCAGCATTGCCAAAAAAATCACTAATGCGCTCAATCGTTTAAGGCTAATGCTTCCATGGCAGCTTGGAGATCGGCGGAGAGGCGCTTAGCGTTTTGTTTATGAGAACCCTGGCAATAGTCGGAAACATGAAGCGGCGCACCGATCTCCACGCGAACACTGCTACGCCAAGGCACTAGGGAGTTACTGTAACAAATGCTAATGGGCACTACTTGAATCCCAAGACTGGTGTGGTTAGCTTCTGTTTGAATGGCTAACCGCGCCAACCCTGGTTTCAGCGCTTGGACATGGGATTCTCGAAAAATATTACCCTCAGGAAAAATGACTAAAGTTTCACCCGATTCTAGTAGATCCACGCCGTGCCGCAAACTCGCGATCGCCGGACGGTCGGTATTGACGGGAAACCCACCCATCCGTCGAATAAACCAGCCTTGCAATCCAGTCACTTCATTCGCGGATACCATAAAGCGCAAGTGTCGCCCGGTAATGTCATGTCCTGCGGCATAGGGCAGCGTCATCGCATCCCATCGAGAGCGGTGTGTGGGAGCTAAAATCACCGGACCAGTAACGGGTAAATGCTCTCTGCCAATCACTTCAATCTGTTTGAAGTAAATTGGCAATACAAAATAGCGTCCCAATGGATAAAACAACGCCATTAACCAGCGCAACACTCGCGAAGGAGCAGGCTCAGCAGCTTTTTTGCTAGGTGGCAAATCGACAGGTTCTGATAATTGAGGGGATAGATCAGTCCGCGCAAACAGGTCAGACTTTTTTTCGTCGTCAACAGGGAAAACAGACTTAAAAAGCGATTCAGATGAGGAGAGGGAGTTAAGCGATCGCATGATGCTGATAAAAAGCGGTTAGATGCAGAGAAAAATAGATATTTCTACCGTAGATGCCCTTAAATCAACTGTCTTCATAGTTGGGACAGTTTGCGTGGTGTCATGTGACAGATCCCAACCTTTAGGAACGATGATCAGCAAACCACGATTGCAATTGCTGACGACAGTAATTTTCTAAGATACCACCAATTACCGGAAAGCGATGATTTGAGCAAGCACTATCAGGCAGATTCAACACGCTGCGAATAGCTCCAGCCTTGGGATCATCTGCGCCATACACCAGCATCCCCAGTCGCGCCAATATTAAGGCACCCGCACACATCGGGCAAGGTTCTAGGGTGACATAAAGCCTACAGCCATCCAAACGCCATGTATTTAAGGCATTTCCAGCCGCACGAAGGGCAAGCACCTCAGCGTGGGCAGTCGGATCGTGATCCCGCTCTCGGCGATTTTCCGCCTCAGCGATCGCATTTCCCTGGGCATCGACAATCACTGCACCTACAGGAACATCACCCGCTTTCCCGGCGGCATCAGCCAGCGCGATCGCCCGCTCCATCCAGTGGCAGTGTATTTGATACTCTGGGTCATCCAGCAAATACTTCACGCTAATTAAGTGGATTGAAGCAATGGATCAAGCTGCCCTTTTGCATCTAAAGCATAGATATCATCACAGCCGCCCACATGCTGATCGTTGATAAAAACTTGGGGCACACTGCGACGACCCTGCGATCGCTCTGCCATCACTGCCCGTGCGGCTTCATCCCCATCAATTTTGTACTCTGTATAATTCACGCCTTTCCACCACAACAGCAGCTTGGCGCGAATACAAAACGGGCACGTTTGCCAGGTGTAGATCTCTACGTTTGCCAGGATTTTTTCGGGATGACGACCGAGCAAGGAGTTAAGAAATGTCATAGGGAATTACGAATGGCGAGGGGCGAACGGTTAGTTTTGAGTTTTGGACTCCGCACTTCGGACTCATTACTCCGCACTTTACTATAAACGCTGGTTTTTTCGTTTTACTGCGCTATTGCTTTTTCTAGCACTTCTGCGTGAATGAGGGGGCGCGCTTGGCAATAGTTCTCCCAGATACAGCTACTTAAATCGTCAAATCGTCAAAAAACCTAGAGGTGATGATGAGCGACCTGTTCAATAGGCGATCGCTAGAATAGAAGATAGTCCGTTACTCGATCTGTCATGACGTTGAAAGAACTTGAGCCGCAACTGCTGGCACTCTCCAACACCGAAAAAGCTCAAGTTGTGCAGCTTTTAGCCCAGGGCAAAGTCATCTCAGGGCGAGGCATTGAGAAAACATCAGGAGTTTGTGGTGGGAGTGCTTGTATCGCCAACACTCGCATTTCCGTTTGGGGCTTAGTCGAAGCCCAACGTCTCGGCTACAGCGAAGCTGACCTACTGACTAGCTACCCCTCCCTCTCTGCAACCGATCTCGCCAACGCCTGGGCTTACGCTGCCGCCTTCGCGGACGAAATCGAAACCGAGATTCGAGAAAACGATGCCGTGATGTCTGAGGCTCTGTAGGCGTGGCGCGGCTGTATGCAGACGAGCAATATCCCCACCCAGTCGTAGAGTATTTGCGGGTGTTGGGGCACGATGTTTTGACTGTCCAGGAGGCAGGCAAAGCCAATCAGAAAGTTCCTGACTCAGAGGTGTTAGCGTTTGCCGCGATCGCGTGCCGTGCCGTCCTCACTCAGAACCGCAAAGACTTCATTCAACTGCACCGTGCCCAGACTAGCCATGGCGGGATCATCGCCTGCACCAACGATCGCAATTGGGAAGCGTTGGCGAACCGAGTGGATGCCGCGATCGCTGCCGAAGAGTCCCTACCAGGCAAACTGATTCGAGTCGTGCGTCCAGCAGCACCCCAAAGCTAGGTTTCACTTACTTTGCTGTTCCTGGATTGTAGAATTGCTTTTTCTAGCACTTCTGCATGGATGAGCGCGCGATCGACGAGAAATTGAATTTGGTCGGGCGACAGTGGGTCACCATTGGCGTAGTGTTCCAGCCAAGTTTGGCAAATGGCATTAGGGTCGGTAGGAATGTGGTCGAGTTCCCATCCTGGTAAATCCAAATCCTTCATTAGCTGGCTCACTTTAGGATCATAGCTGAGCGCAAAACAGCGGCATTCTGAAGCAGCCGCCATAATCAGCCCGTGAAACCGCATGGCGATCGCCATTTCCACACCCCGAAACAGTCCTTTTAGCTGCTGGGGATCGTCTAACATCAGCACTTGGGAACCGGGAATTTGCGGCTGAAGGGCTTCAGCGATCGCCAAATCCTGCGATCGCTGAAATGGGATTAACAAAATACAGGCTTGGGTTGCTTTCTGAAACAAGATCAACGCTTGGGTCAGTGCCGTCAAACGATTTGGGGTGAGTTGGGGATGAGTCCGCAGATTGACCGCCACTCTGGGAGCAGGCAAGTCCCACAGTCCTTGAACGGGGCTGCCTGTCATTGCCCAAACCGGATCAGGTGCCAGCGTAAAGGGAATGCCCCATTCCGAGACCCAGTGAGCAGAACGACTATCGCGCACACTAACCGCAGTGCAGCGTGAAAAGGTTTGTTGCGCCAGCCATTGGGTAAAGGGGCGGTTCAGCGGTCCAACGCCCTGTGCCCAGGCAATGGTGATCAAGCCCATGCGCTGCGCTAACTGCATCAGCCCAGCGTAGTAAAGTGGACTGAGAGCGCTGGTGGCATCTTGGATCAAGCTGCCGCCGCCCCAAATGAAAACCTGAGATTGACGGAGCGCTTGGAGAACCGCGATCGCGTTGTTTCGATCAATCGCTTCAACCCCAAAGCGATCGCGCGTTTGGCTAGGATTACCCGACAGCACCAGCGGAGTGACTGTTTTGGGCAGCATTTGCAACAGGGATGCCAGTAGCGCTTCATCTCCGCCATTGCCCTTCCCGTAGTAGCCAGATAAAACTGCCCGCACTGTTCCCATAGATAGTAGGTCTGAATGAGTTTTGTTCGCGTAGCGTTCCCGTAGGGAATATTTTGAATTTGTAGAATGGCTTCCCTACTTAAACTATCCTGAAGACAACCCCTACCGATACATTCGCCCCGAATCCATTCTATGAACGCGTTATCAATTCCTACCTGGATTATTCATATATCGAGTGTTGTTGAGTGGATTGCTGCCATTTGGTTGATTTGGACTTATGGCGAAGTGATCAATAATCGGGCTTGGAAGGCGCTTTCGTTTGGGATGTTGCCTGCCCTGGTGAGCGCTATGTGTGCCTGTACCTGGCACTTTTTCGATAATTCTCTGTCGCTTGCTTGGCTGGTGACGCTACAGGCGGCAATGACCGTTTTGGGAAATGTGACCGTCATGCTAGCAGGCTGGTGGATTTGGCAAAGCGCTCGAACGACCAATAGCTAATAGTCGATCGCTAACTTACATTGGGGTGTTTATGAAAGATTGGATTGTGCCAACGCTGGGAGCGATGATGTTTTGGGGTTTCTGGGGTTTTTTGCCAAAAATCACAACGACCTATCTCAATCCTCGGAGCGCCATTGTTTATGAGGTTCTCGGCGCGATTGTGTTGGCGATCGCCATGCTAATTTCCCTCAACTTCCAGCCCCAAGTTCACCCAATTGGCATCGGCTTAGCAATGACCACTGGAATGCTGGGTTTTGCAGGCGCATTCTGCTTTCTCACCGCTGTGCTGACCGGTCCCGTAACTCTGGTAGCAACCGTTTCCGCCCTATACCCGACGGTAAGCATTTTCCTCGCGATCACTTTCCTCCACGAAACCATCACCCTCCAGCAAGGCATCGGCATTGCGCTGGCAATATTAGCCATGATCCTAGTAGCAGCATAAGGAAGAAGTACGAATGACGAAGTGCGGTGTACGAATGTAGAATACAAAACTCAAAATTTAGAATTCGCCATATCTCCTACGGAGACGCTACGCGAACGTCATTCGTCATTCGCTACTTAAAATTTGCCATTCGTCATTCGCCATTCGCATGTTGCTTCAGTTCCTCTAGACTGACGTGTTTTAGTGCTGCGATATGGGTCGATGCGAGAATTATAGGGGGCGCAAATCCGTCATCCAGGGCTTCTTTCCAACGGGAGGCGCACAAACACCAGCGATCGCCGGGTTTCAAACCGGGAAAGCCATAGGCAGGCATCGGCGTTGATAGGTCATTGCCTTGCGCTTTGGTGTAGGTCAAAAAATCTGCGGTGACTTGGGCGCAAACCACATGCACACCGACATCGCCGTCGCCTGTGGTGCAGTAGCCATCGCGGTAATAGCCCGTCATCGGGGAGGTACAGCAAAGTTCTAGTGGTTCGCCCAACACGTTTTTGGCTTCAGTCATGATGATTGCCTCGTTAAACCCTCATCTATCGTAGTCAATCTGAGGCATTTCAAGCGATCGGTTATCATCGAAACAAGGTTTCAGTTTGCAGGCGCGATCGCGCCTGCAAATCCCGTCAAAGTGTTTTTGAGTGGTGAGCCTGCACTCTGAGCAACCCATGCATTCAAACCTACATAAGCCGCATGACCTATCAAGGTTAAGCCAAAAAATGGATGGGTATACAGCCCAAATGCAATCTCATGAGAGGCGAACAGTTCCCAAGCAAGCGCATACATGGCAGGCAGTGACAGTAAGCTAATCAACGCAGGCAGCGCAGCGATCGCGTCACGGTCAATGGGCTACGGAATGTCCACTCTAAGGGCGCTCCCAAGGCTTGCATCCAAAACCGCGTCATCAAAAAATACAGCGGCGGATGCTGAGGATCTTCTGAGGCTAGCGATCGCAGCGTATCCAGCGGCGTACTTCCTGGCTTAATCCGCTGAAACCTTTGCAACTCGCTGCTATTAATCACCCGATTTTGAAATAACTCATCATCAATTTCACCTCGTGTATAGCCCGCTGCCCGCAAGGATATGTAGGTTTCATCGTGCCAGTAGACTTTATGATTCAAATTCACAAAGCGAAATACTACTCCAAGCGCTAGCAAAAAGACCAGCAGCCATTTGAGCCAAAGAGGAAAGCGAATTTGTTCGGAGTGCGATCGCAAAGGGTGTAGCACAAATCAATCCTAAAATAACGGCTAAATTATCCAGTGTTGTTAGTAGCAGGATAAATGACAACGAAGATTTTATTAATGTGACTCTAAAATCACATTAATAATCAGCAATGTTTGGCAAAAGTATAGAGATAAAAGCAGTGAGACGAAAAGACTAGATTAAAGTTCTGACGAAGACTGAGCCTCTGCCCTAGTTGAATTAGACGACGCACTTAAACCAAAAAGCTTTGGCAGAATTAATCCAGACTGCGCCTGATAGCTAGCAAACTCTGGATACCGCGCCAGAGATTGATCTTTCTTGCGCATATACAGAAGCCAGAAAACTGGCGATCGCAGGTTCAACTTGTTGAGCGCGTTGAGGATTGAGTGCCAAGCCGTAGCGTAACTTCATGACCGTAATTGCAGAAACGGCAATATCAACAGGTAGAATCTGCTTGAGCCTGCCTTTAGTGCCCGCTTCGCCCTTGATGAAGTCGCTGATGACACAGATATCAAGCAGGTATTGCATTAGAATAATTGCGGTTCACGAGGCAGAAGTAGTTCATTGCGGTAAGATTCAAACGCAGGGAAGTCAGGAATTCCTTCGTAGGACAAGATAATGTCCGACCATTGGGAAGTGGAAATCGGGGGCGTTTGAATCATCCGACGTAAGGCTTGCAGAATCAATGTTTGAAGCGGAACATTGGATTGCGCCGCTTGACGGATCAGGTCTTGTTCAAGATCTGGCGGCAGGTCAATCATAATTTGCATCATTTTTAGTTCTATACCGATGCTTGGGGCGCTTATGTTGGCGTAGTCTGCCGGAGGCATCACGCCATCTTGAGCCTGCTGGGCATACCATTGGCAAAGCCAATACTCAAACCATTGAACGTAAACATCTCACCTGACGCACTCGGATTAAGCGACTGGCTCGAAAAACGATTTGCTTCTCCAAGACCATTTGGTTGCATGATACTGTCATTGGTCTATTCATCAACCGCTATGAATTTGGCTTAGACATCTAAGGTCGATCCACAAGTCTAGAACACGACCTAGGTGCTTACCTGTCTTTTGTTTCCCTGCAACTTTCGTATTATTTTGGGAAATGAATTCTTTCAATTTCTGCCGCCGCGAGGGGCTTAGAAAATAAATAACCTTGTCCGAATTCACAGCCAAGTTGTTGGAGCCACTGAAGTTGCTGAGTCGTTTCGATTCCTTCAGCAATAACGGCGAGTTCGAGCTGATGACTCAGAGCAATGATAGTGTCCACGACTTGGTAGTTACGATTTCCTATCTGCATCTGATTGACAAAAGATTGATCGATCTTCAAGTTGTCTACTGGAAAACGGTGCAGATAACCCAGGGAAGAATACCCTGTGCCAAAGTCATCTATGCTGATCTGAATTTTCCGCGATCGCAATTGTTCAGTCAGCGCGATCGCCATCCGAGCATTGTCCATGATTGCGCTTTCGGTAATTTCCAGTGTCAGGTGAGCCGGGTTGACGGCGGTTTCTGCCAAAACTCGATCGATATCAGCTAGGAAGGTTGGGCAAGCAAACTGCCGCACCGAGAGATTCACACTTATGGTCAACTCCGTCCAGCCGCTCTGCTGCCATAGGCGAAGTTGCTGACACGCTTGCCTCAACACCACCATCCCCACTGGCACAATCAATCCTGTTTCTTCCATGCAGGGGATAAATTCTCCGGGTGAAACCATTCCCCGATCAGGATGTTGCCAGCGCACCAGTGCTTCAAAACCACAAATTTTCTCGGTTTGTAAATTTACAATCGGCTGGTAGTAGGCAACAAACTCTTGCTGTTGCAGTGCCCGCTGCAAATCATTTTCCAGCGTCAGGCGATTCAGAATTGCCAAAGACATTTGGTGATCAAAGATTTGATAGCTGCCTTTGCCGCAAAGTTTAGCTTTATACATCGCTGTATCGGCATCTTGCAGAGGTTCTTCCGGTTGCTGATAAGCACTGTTGCCTAGAGCAATACCTATGGAGGCAGTCATAAAGATTTCGCAACCGGCAACTACAAAAGATGCTTCAAAGCTGCGAAGAATAGTTTGAATAAATGGCTCAACCGCGTGTTCACCATCAATGTGATACAGCAAAAAACAAAACTCATCTTCACCCATACGCGCTAACACATCGCCGGGGCGCAGATGCTGCTGTAACCGCTCTGTGATAGCCAATAGTAATTGATTGCCAACCGCGTAGCCAAAGGAACCATTCACCAGTTTGAACTGATCGCAGTCCAGGTAGACTACCGCAAACGAGGATTCTTCCCTTTGTATGACCTCGGCTAACTTCTCAAGTAAGAAAGTTCGACTGGGTAAATTTGTGAGCGCATCCTGAAAAATCATGGTCTGCAACTGGGCGGTTCGCTGTTGCACCGTTTGCTCCAGCGTGGCATTGAAGATTGCTAATTGCTGATATTGCTGATAGATGCGTAACATCGATCGCACCCTTGCTGTTAACTCCAAACGATTCACAGGCTTAGTGATAAAGTCGTCCGCACCTGCTTCCAAACATTTTGCAAGATTCGTTTTGCTGGTCAATGCCGTCACCATAATGATGGGCACAGCCTTCCAGGTTGGCATAGCTTTAATACGTTGACAGACTTTTATCCCGTCTATGCCTGGCATCATTACATCCAGCAAAATAACGTCTGGCTGAAATAGGTCTAAAGAATCGATCGCGTCTTGACCATTGGCAGCGTAATGAAACTGATAGTCTTGATTGGGCAGGAGCGCTTCAATCACATCAAAATTATCAGGTTCATCATCAACAATCAGAATAGAGAATTGGCGCATGACTGCAATTAACCTAGTTTTTCAAGCATTAGAATTTTATTTTCTTAGGGTAGAGCACAGATTACGAACTAACAGTGATTCACCTAAAAGGTAGACAGTCATAGAAGGCAATCTTATTGAGGTACAGTGATCTCAAAAATAGATCCTTTGGGCTGGTTGCTTCTAACACTAATTTCGCCCCCGTGTGCTTCAATTACCATTTTGCAAAACGCCAGCCCTAGACCTACTTGAGAGACATTCTGCATTAAAGTTCCAACTTCGTATTTCTCAAAAATCTTTTGCTGCAACGTGTCCGGCATTCCCTCTCCCAAATCAGCGATCTGAATTCGGAAGCCTCCAGATGCTAGGTAGTCTGCACTGAACACAACTTTACTTTTGCTAGGAGAAGACTTAATCGCATTAGACAGTAGATTGTCCAAAACTCGGCGAAACATTGCAGCATCAACGTAAATGCTGCTTTCAGATTCGGGTAATTGACTAACAATTTCTATCTTTTTATGATCGAAAACGTCTCTAAACCCCAACGAAACTGACGCTATCAGAGAAGACAAATTGACTTTAGTTCGGTTTAGCTGGAGTTTGCCAAGTTCCATTTTGGCGATCAGTAGAAGATCGTCAATTAATGACTGCAAGTGATGTCCTGAGAATCGAATTTGAGAGATTTTGGCTTGTTGTGCGTCTAAAGAGAACTTTAGAATCTCTAAAATATCCAATCCGAATAAGATATTAGTGATTGGATTTTGTAAATCCTGAACTACCATTTGCACCAAATCTTCTCGCAATTTGAGCAATGCTTGCAGGTCGTCATGCTGTTTTTTGATTCGCAGCATAGAATGAACGCGGGCGCGGAGTTCAAGACCATTCACGGGCTTGCTAATGAAGTCGTCGGCACCCGATTTCAGGCAGCGAGCGAGGTCTTCTTTGGCGGTGAGAGCGGTCACCATGATGATGGGAACTGGCTGCCATTGGGGCATGACTTTAATTCGTTGGCACACTTCTATCCCATCTATCCCTGGCATCATCACGTCTAGCAAGATGACATCTGGCTGAAATAAGTCCAGGGCATCGATCGCGTCTTGACCACTGGCAGCATAGTGCAACTCGTAGCCGCGATCGGGCAAGAGCGCCTCAATCACATCAAAATTGTCGGGTTCATCGTCAATCACCAAAACAGAGGGACTATTCATTACGATCCTTCTGTTTTGACTAAAAGCTGTTGAATCCTGGTAACCAGTTGCTTAAGTTTGACGGGTTTCGCCAGATAGTCGTTTGCCCCTGCCTCTATGCAGCGATCGTGGTCGCCCGCCATGGCTAACGCCGTTAGAGCAATGATGGGAATATCAACCAGGTTAGGATCGAGGCGAATCTGCTTAGTTGCCTCCAGACCATTCATTTTTGGCATTTGAATATCCATCAAAATCAAGTCAGGTTGATGAAATTTGGCAAGGTCAACGGCTTCTTGACCGTTCTTTGCGACCACAAGACGATAGCCCTTGGCTTCAAGGTAGCTAGAAAACGTACTGATGTTTGCTTCGCTATCTTCTGCAAGCAAGATCAGGGGGACTTGGCTGGCTGCTTTGTTAACAGGCAAGGAGGAGTTCAGTTCGGAAATAGCGGCTGGTCGATTCGCTACTGTCATTGCAGGAGATTGAGATGACTCTGGATTATAGGGTAGCTCGATCGTGAAGCAACTGCCCACACCCACCTCGCTGGTTAGCCCCACCCTACCACCGTGGAGTTCAACGATTTGCTTCACCAATGCCAGCCCTAAGCCCGTTCCTGTGTATTGACGATTTAAGGCACTATCGACCTGAATGAAGGGCTGAAATAGTTTCTTGATATCTCCTGGAGCAATACCGATGCCCGTATCGATCACAGCAATTCGTAGGAAACATTGTGAGCAGGAATTGATAGTCGCCAAGTCGGGGGAGCTAACTTCTAGGGTAACGCGTCCCCCCTCTGATGTGAATTTGACCGCATTATTGAGCAGGTTAATGAGTACCTGGCGAATGCGCCGTTCATCCACCAGCAGATCAGGTAGATTGGGTTGCAGCTTAGTGTCAAGCTGAATCCGTTTTTGCAGTGCCTGCTGTCTGACAAAGTTTAAACTAGATTGGCAAAGAGAAGCGACTGGAGTTAAGAGGAATTCCAGATTAGTCTGTCCGGCTTCAATTTTTGCTAGATCGAGAATGTCGTCGATTAATTCCAGCAAATGAGAGCCACTGCGTTCAATAGTTTGCAATGCTTTGAGCTGTCGCTCATTAATTGCGCCAAAAACTTCCTCTTGCAGCCCTTCGGTCATGCCTAAAACTGCGTTGAGTGGGGTGCGGAGTTCGTGGCTCATGTTTGCCAGAAACTCGCTTTTCGCTTCGTTCGCTGCTTCTGCCGCCTCTTTCGCTTGCTTGAGTTCCTCTCCTTGGGCTTGGATTTGGGCGAACAGTTCTGCCTGCTGAACGGCAACTCCTAACTGAGTGCCAAGCTTGGACACCATTTCAACTTCACCTAGCTGCCATTGTCGAGGCGTGGCGTTCTGGTAAGTGGCGAGCAATCCCCACAGTTGGTCGCCGCAGAAAATGGGAACGATGATATAGGCTCGCGCCCGAAGTGATTCAAGGAAGTCTAGATAGCAACCATCAAACCCTTGCTGATAAATGTCAGTCACACAGCAGCAATTCGATTCTTGGCGATAAAGTCCTCCTTTATGCTCTTGTAGATAGGTATCTCGAAGCAGAACCTCTGTCCCGTTCAATTGTTTAATAATGCAGTTGGCTTCCTCGAGTAGCACATTATTCAATTTTGAGCTTGCGAGGTGAATAGGCATGATGGGATTCCAGCCATCAGCGACCGATTCAGCAACGACTTCGACTTGTCCGCTCCAATCCGCATTGAATCGATAAATTAAGGTGCGATCGCACTGAACTGCCTGTCGCACTTCAACTGTCGTTGTGTGGAAAATAGTTGTTAGGTCTAGGGTTTCGCGCATTCGTTGCAGCACAAGGACGACCGCTCGCTCTCGGGTTGTGATCTGATGGAGTAACTCTACTGCCAGTTTGCGATCGCTGTCAATGCGCTCGTGTTCTAAAATCTCTTGAGTCAGCTTTTGGTGACTCATTCTTAATTCAAGCTGGCTAATCACCTGCCGACCGAGGGCAGAGATCGCCTTAATTTGTTCAGCATCCAGCGTTCGAGGTTGAGTATCAATCACACAGAGAGTGCCCAATGCGAAGCCATCGACGGTAATTAAAGGCATACCTAGATAAAACCGGATGTAGGGTTCTCCTGTGACTAAAGGATTATCGGCGAAGCGATCGTCTTCTCTAGCATCAGGAACCACGAAAACCTTAGATTCCAAAATAGCATGGGCGCAAAATGCCAAGTCACGATGGGTTTCGGTAGCACCTAGACCAACGGTTGCTTTAAACCACTGCCGCTGGGAGTCTACTAGGCTGACAAGGGCAATGGGGGTTTTGCAACTGTAAGCTGCCAAGAGTGCCAGATCGTCGTAAGCAGACTCTACTTCTGTATCGAGAATGCCGTAGCTGAGCAGCTTGGCGATTCTCTGCTCTTCATTGGCTGGAAATACTGCTCTCATGTCTTTATCCTTACGAGTAATGGTGGGTTCTTAATATCACTGCAATCCCTTCCTAGTTTTTTAATGAGAGTCATAGCCCAAGCAACGATAACTGCCTTCTTTTCCTCAACACTTTTTGGGTCAGGGTTGTTAATCTATCTTTCCCCGTAATTGCTCAAACCCGACAAATCAACAGCAATTCCAAATTCGGAATGTTTATCCTGGACAGATAGAAGTACGAATATATGTGTTTGCCGCATTTTTCCTTTTTAGGCAACATTACTCAGTCCTTTTTCTAGGATGCAAACTGCTTCTGATTTGTCAAGTCTGTAGAATTGTCTGAATCTTATTGAAGCCAGTCTTGGTAAGAAACGCTGAAACGCCCATAAAATCTTGAATTTGGAATTGCTGGCATCTGACGCTGGTGTTCTAGAAAGGACTCACACTGCATAAAAAATACTGAAAAGGCAGCCAAAATCGCGTCTTTTAGACTGTAGCGTGTCCCGTTGCTGGCGAGCCTGGGATCATTCATCTGAGTCATGATCTGATGCAGATGTCCCAACAAAACCCCAAAACTTAATGGCAATGACTCCATGAAGGTGCCCTCAGTCAGTTGTTTCTTTATCCTCTAGGGCAATTGAACCAATTGTCAAAATTTGAATTTGGAATTGCTGATCGCAGCCACTCGCGTTTACAAACTTAGGTTGTGAAAGTGTAGGGTGGAAGTAAATGTAGGACGAACGAGAGCTAGCAATGACGGATAGCGACAGCATTAATACGGATAGCGACAGCATTAAGCTGGATCAATTTCTCAAGATCAAAGGAGTGGTTGACACAGGCGGTCAGGCAAAGCTGCTGATTCAAGATGGCGAGGTGAAAGTAAATGGCAAGGTGGAAACGCGACGGGGGCGAAAACTGATCCAAGGCGATCGCGTTGCTACTTTTGGAGAAATCTTTCAGGTTGATCTAGCGAATCTGCTGGATGGATGGGACTAAACTATCGGACTAAGGCGCTGGCAAATTGCAACAATCTCAAAAAAATATCCATTGACAATCAGATCTTTCTATACTTATGAATGCATGTTCACAGATGAAGAAACTTCTGCCAATTCAATCCGGTAATTTTCGATCACTGGGTTGGCGAGTAGCTGGTCGCAAATGCAATCGAGTTGATCCATCGCTGCCGTCTTGTTTTCAGCGGTTAAGCTGACCTGAATATACTTACCAATTCTGACCTCTTCCACATTGTTATGTCCCATGTGCCTCAGTCCAGATTTCACCGCCGTTCCCGCAGGATCGAGAACAGACGGGCGGAGAGTAACATAGATTTGAGCCTGATATTTTTGGGTCACAACCCGATTCCAAACGATAGTCCAGTTCTGATGCTACCGCTTTTATGAACCTCCGTCGCACTCGCAGCCAAGAGCGTATTGTTGAACTCCTGAAAACTTTGGAAGGGTCAATTTCTGCTCAAGATCTCTATGTCGAACTGCGATCGCGTGACTTAACGATGGGATTGGCAACGGTTTATCGATCGCTAGAGAGCTTAAAACTGGAAGGTGTGGTGCAGGCTAGAACGGTTCCCAACGGCGAATCTCTCTACAGTTTGGTTCAAGAAGACCGCCATCATTTAACCTGTCTTCAGTGTGGCAAGTCGATTCCGATTGGTCAATGCCCAGTGCATGACTTGGAAGATCAGCTTCATCATTCCTACGAATTTAAGATTTACTATCACACGTTGGAATTTTTTGGTTTATGTACCGCTTGCCAGCCAACCAATATCCCCAAATAACGGTAGCAAGCAATGTTTGTCCAAGATAAGCGGGTGGATATTTTTAACGAGCTTCTAACTCTGAGGAGCGCCGATCAAGCTCTTGGTTCTGTTCTCTGTATTGGGCTGCCAAAGATTCCATTTGCTTTTTTTCTCGTTTCAAAGTTTCTTCAAGCTGTTCAAGCTGCTCACGACGGGCTTCTAGCTCTAATGCGCGCCGATCAAGATCCTGGCTTTGTAGGGTGAGATTTTGCCGCCATTGTTCCGCTCGTTCAAACTCTTGCTGCAAAAATTGTGGAGTCATGCCCGTGACCAACAAAGTGCCAACGATATCTAACAGCCAATCTTTTACATCACTAATTTCTAGCACTTCATAAGTATCGGAAAGCGTCAGCAAAACCAGTGATCCTTGAGCATACTGAGTTGCTTTGGCACAGGAAAAAGTATCTTGCTCGTTGGCGATCGCCCAAGCATATTCAGATCGCTGACGAGCGAGTATTCTTAGCTCTAACCTATCGGCAGATTGTTCAGTCTCTACTTGAGCAAGACACAGCATGCTTTTGCCTTTCTGCTTTTCCGAGGTATAAAAATAAACATAGAGCTAGTCAGTTGAAGCGACAAGCCAGAGTACGCAACTTTACAACCTAAATATCTACGACTCAAATGCTCTTAATAATTTCTGGGTTTGCCACGAAGAGAGTATACCCCTTCTGTTTAAGAGAATTTACTAATTATCCTAGATTTTGTTTTTTAGGCGGTTGATATGCTGGAATTTAAAGTTCTCGCAACCGATGTTGCAAAATTTCTGCTTGTTTTTGAGCTTCTGCCAGGGTTGCTTGGGCAGTGTGGACAACGTCTGCCGGAGCTTTACTCACAAATCCAGGGTTATTCAGGCGACCCGAAAGGGCTTGAATTTCTGCTTCAACTTTTTTCAAGTCTCTTTCTAGTTTGACACGCAGGGCATCCATATCGACTACGCCAGAAAGGGGAATGAGGATCTGCACCGTCCCAGTGACTCCAGCGACCATTTTTTCGGTGGCAATCGCCGGGTCGTTTTCAGACGGGTGCTGAATGATCAGCGTTTCCACTTTCGCCAAATCTTGAATGGAACATTGTCCAGCGGTTAAAATTTGACGTTCGCGATCGCTCTCACTTTGTAAAATCGCCCGAATTTTTACTCCCGGCTTAATGTCGGCTTCTGCCCGCAGGTTGCGAATCGTGCGAATCGTGTCGGTAATCAAGGTAAACTGCTGCTCCAACTCAAGATCGATCAAGTTGGGATTGGCTTCTGGATAGGGCTGGAGGGCAAGCGTATGCAGACTGTCAGGCGTGGCTGACCCTGATCCTGTCAGCGTTTGCCAGAGTTCTTCAGTAATGTGCGGCATGAACGGGTGCAACAGCTTCAAGATGCCATCCAGCACAAACGCCAACACTTGCTGTGCGCTCTTTTTAGATTCCGCATCGTCTCCTAGCAAACGCGATTTGACCAGTTCAATGTACAGATCGCAAAAATCACCCCAAAAGAATTCATACAACCCCTTAGCGGCTTCTCCTAAAGCAAAACTGTCGATCGCGCTGCGAGTCTGTTGAGTCACTTGGTAAAAGCGCGACAGAATCCAGCGATCGGCTAGTTGAAAAGAGTTTTGAGTTGCTTTTTCTAACTCAGCATTCAACGTTGATAACTCATAATCTCCCAAGTTGATCATCACAAAACGGGAGGCGTTCCATAGCTTGTTGGTGAAATTGCGGGAAGCTTCCACCGATTCGGATTCATCGGTTTTACGGTTGTACAGCAAGCGAATATCTTGCCCTGCACCCGCCACTTCTTTAATCAAGGTGTAGCGCAGGGCATCGGTGCCATATTTATTGATCAGCAGCAGCGGATCGATGCCGTTGTTGGCAGATTTAGACATTTTCTTATTGTTTTCATCCCGCACCAAGCCATGAATGTAGACCGTTTTGAAGGGCATTTGTCCAGTAAAGTGCTTTGCCATCATGGTCATGCGGGCGACCCAGAAAAAGATGATGTCAAACCCGGTCACTAGAGTAGTGGTGGGATAGTAGCGATCGAAATCTGCCGTTTCGTGGGGCCATCCCAAGGTGGAGAAGGGCCACAATCCCGATGAAAACCAGGTATCCAGCACGTCGGGGTCTTGTTGAAGCTGCACCTCTGCGCCAAATTGCGCGATCGCTTTTTCTCTGGCTTCTGCTTCATTACGCGCCACAACAAAAGGCGTATTGTCCAAAATCTCACCCGCTGTCTCACTCACGGCATACCAGGCAGGAATTTGATGCCCCCACCACAACTGCCGCGAGATACACCAGTCGCGCAGACTCACGAGCCAATCTCGGTAAACTTTCGTCCAGCGATCGGGCACAAAAACGGGAGAGTCTTGCTCATCTAAACAACTCAATGCCTGTTCGGAGAGAGAATCGATTTTGACGAACCATTGAGTAGACAGTAGCGGCTCCACGGGAACTTTGCCGCGATCGCTGTAGGGAACGGTGTGCTTGTAGTCTTCAATTTTGACCAACGCGCCCAATTCTTCTAGCTTGGCAACCACCTTTTTTCGAGCCACAAAGCGGTCTTGTCCCTGAAACTCGCCGCCGTTTTCATTCACAGTCCCGTCTTTGTTCAGAATATTGATGAAAGGCAGATTGTGGCGTTTACCCATCTCAAAGTCGTTGGGGTCATGCGCCGGAGTAATTTTGACGCAGCCTGTACCAAAGGAGGCATCCACATACTCATCGGCAATGATCGGAATCTCTCGATTCATGATCGGCAGGGTGAGCGTTTTGCCAATAATGGACTGGTAGCGATCGTCCGTAGGATTTACCGCCACTGCCGTATCGCCCAGCATCGTCTCTGGTCGGGTCGTTGCCACTTCCACATAGCCAGATCCATCGGTCAGCGGATAGCGGAAATGCCACAGGTGACCGTTCACCTCTTGGTTTTCCACTTCCAGGTCAGAGACCGCCGATTGACTCGCAGGGCACCAGTTGACCAAATACTGTCCCCGATAAATCAGCCCTTGCTCATAGAGAGTGATAAAAGCTTCTAATACCGCAGCCGATAAGCCTTCATCCATCGTGAAGCGTTCTCGCGACCAGTCTACCGACAAGCCCAACCGCCGCAGTTGTCCAACGATCGTGCCGCCAGATTCTTCTTTCCATTCCCAGGCTCGTTTTAAATAGGCTTCTCGTCCCACATCCTGACGGGTTTTGCCCTGAGCTTTGAGTTCGCGATCGAGGATGGCGCTGACGGCAATGCTGGCATGGTCAGTTCCCGGCAACCACAGGGTATTGCGTCCAATCATGCGGTGATACCGCACCAGCACATCAATCAACGAGTGTTCAAAAGCGTGACCCATGTGCAGACTGCCGGTGACATTAGGCGGTGGAATCACGACACAGTAGGGTTCGCCAGGGTGATTTGGGTCAGCTTTAAAAACTTGATTATCTTCCCAATACTGTTGCCACTTGGCTTCAGTGATGGAGGGATCATATTGAGTGGGCAGATTGGGAAGAGTTGCGGTCATGGAAGGAATAGCAGTAAGGACTATGAAGCGAATAGTTCAGTTTACCAAGGTACTTAAATTTTGCCACGGCGATCGCCCTGGATCAGTTTTCGCCCTCGGCGCGTTTCCACTTTGCCATTCACTTTTACTTCGCCATCTTGAATCAGCAGCTTTGCTTGTCCTCCAGTATCAACAACCCCTTTAATCTTAAGAAATTGATCAGGCTTAATGCTGTCGCTATCTGCTGCGCTGCTTTCGATATCCGTCATTGCTACCTTACGTCCGTCTTACATCTACTCCTACCCTACACTTCCACTGTCTAAGTTTGTAAATGCAGGTAGCTGCGATCCATTTACTATTTACCTATCCAGCGATTTTTCCCAAGTGGGTGGCTGGAACTTCGCCAATGATTTAGGGCGGCGAAGTCCCACTCATTACTCTTTTAGATAAGTAACGGCACTATATTATCGCTCCGTACAAGCCCATGTTGTAATCTCACAGTCGCCTCCTCCACAAGATGAAATCGCTTGGGCTTTTGCCTCTGCTGCACTTTTGCTCCATCCCCAGCCAATCACCTCATCATTTTCAGCAACTGCACCACAGGCGTTTTTGAACCACACCCGCACAACGCAATCGGCTTTGCCACATTCTTTTAGGGAACTTGCCTCAGCCTGAGCACGGGTTGGGTAGTTATATGTGTATCCCCACTGTCCATCTTCATCAGTTGATATTGCTCCATACATATCTTCTGCGGAAGCTGCTGTTGCTGAAAGCATTTGGATGGCGGCGATCGCCATCACAGCTAATCCTGAAGCTTTAGTCATACAAAAAAGCCGCATCGCAATTATCCTTGTCAACTAAGTGAATATTGGGTTTAACCCTCATCAAATAGTTCCCATATTCCCCACCCAGATCACGCTTCAAGCATAGAATTTAGTGCCCTGTTTGAAAGCGTGTTTTTTCCATCGGTAATCCCCACGCGATCGCGCTTATAATTGAAACCTGTTGCATTGCTAAAACCCGTGACTATCACTCCTTTTCGTCCCAGTTCTCAGACCACTTCATCCGCCCAACGTCCTGATGCTCTGGGAAGATTTGGCAAGTTTGGCGGCAAGTATGTTCCCGAAACTCTCATGCCAGCACTGGCTGAATTAGAAGCTGCCTTTTATCAATACCGCAATGATCCGGCTTTTCAAACTGAGCTTCAAGGATTGTTAAAGGATTACGTGGGTCGTCCTAGTCCGCTTTACTTTGCCGAACGGTTAACCACGCACTACGCTAAATCCGACGGCACTGGCGCACAAATTTATCTCAAGCGAGAAGACCTCAACCATACGGGCGCTCACAAAATCAACAATGCCCTAGCGCAGGTTTTATTGGCAAAGCGCATGGGCAAACAGCGCGTTATTGCTGAAACTGGAGCCGGACAGCATGGAGTAGCAACCGCAACCGTTTGCGCTCGGTTTGGGTTGAAATGCGTTATTTACATGGGCGTTCACGATATGGAGCGGCAGGCGTTAAATGTCTTTCGGATGAAGCTAATGGGGGCAAAAGTTTCTCCCGTGGAAGCGGGAACTGGCACGTTAAAAGATGCTACCTCAGAAGCGATTCGGGATTGGGTCACAAATGTGGAAACCACGCACTACATCCTTGGCTCGGTGGCAGGTCCCCACCCTTATCCCATGATTGTGCGCGATTTTCATACGGTGATCGGCGAAGAAACCCGCGTTCAAAGCCAGGAGAAATGGCAATGCTTACCCGATATTTTATTGGCATGTGTAGGCGGCGGTTCCAATGCAATGGGGCTATTTCACGAGTTTGTGAATGAGCCATCTGTGCGTTTGATTGGAGTTGAGGCGGCTGGCGAAGGGGTGCAAACTGGAAAACATGCTGCGACATTGACTCATGGACGGGTTGGCGTATTGCATGGTGCAATGAGCTACTTGCTTCAAGATGAAGATGGTCAAGTAGTTGAGCCTCATTCGATTAGTGCCGGGTTGGATTATCCAGGAGTTGGACCTGAGCATAGCTATCTCAAAGAACTGGGTCGCGCTGAATATTACAGCGTCACTGATCAAGAGGCGTTGAATGCCTTCAAACGATTATCTCAACTGGAAGGGATTATTCCAGCATTAGAAACCGCTCACGCGATCGCCTACTTAGAAGTCCTGTGTCCCCAACTTGAAGGCTCTCCTCGGATTGTGATTAATTGTTCTGGACGTGGAGATAAAGACGTTCAAACAGTTGCAAAGCTTTTTGATGCAACCGAAAAAAGCTGACCCTTACATAAGATAGCTTTACTAAATCTTTAATTTCCGAAGCATTTTTTGTTGTCTTGATGAAGCTAGGCATAAGCAATTTTACGGATGCTATATTTGGGGTACGGAGGGTAGATTTTCAGAGAGGTTGGATCTTTACCTTTCGTGAGTAGGTGTATTGTACGGGAGCATCCTGTTGGTGTCATTCTGTAGCTTGCTTGTCGTAGGGTTCACAGCGAAGGATAAAAGTAAGATTGCAAAATTGACAGCATATCAGTTTGACAGTATTTAAACACTTCTGTTGACCTAGACATAATGTCTGTGAGGTATTATTGCTGTGCGAATTAGATTGTTTCATCATAATTTTTTATGTATAGAATCTATAGCTGTCTCTTATACACATCTGACGCTGCCGACGAATAGAGAGGTGTAGATCTCGGTGGTCGCCGTATCAT